>OGTJ01000125.1_pt1 | contig 45890 bp, 23 predicted proteins | sample 1574611 | NCBI WGS metagenome assembly OGTJ01 (sample SAMN03295858, study PRJEB24534) | human gut metagenome | isolation source: fecal sample 1 from infant 9 | host: Homo sapiens | place: USA: Pittsburgh, PA | collected 2014-07
TTGTTGTTGTTGTTGTTGTTGTTGTTGTTGTTGTTGTTGTTGTTGTTGTTGTTGTGGGGGTAGTTGTGGGAGTTGTGGTGACGATGATTGGTTGGTGTACACCAGTTGTCCAAGCGATGATTGATTGGAGTGCACATCTTGTGATATCGAATTCTTGTTTGATGTCCCAATATTATTGGAAAACAAACTTGATCGTCTCCGTTTATCGTCTTGCTCTTGTATACCTTTGAATGTATCGACAATGGATTGATTTTTCAAATATAAATTACCACCAACATTCCGCTTCGTTTCAATTTGTGGCGCTTCAACAATTGGAATGGCAGCAGCACTACCTCTTCTGCTGGATGCTCCACTGTGTGATTCAATAATGTCGTGGATGAAACTTTTACGGGCAAAGCTTCCACGTCTACTGGGAGTACCACTTTGTGAGTCTAGACGTTCATGAAGCAAGCTCTTTGAACCATCTCTATGACTTCCATTAGATCCAGAAATTGCAACTGGTGTTTGTACCGAAACTGGCGAGCTTGAATTGCTAGAAACCTGTTGTGATAAATGCGACGGCACATGAGGATTATGTGTGAATGAATCAGTTCTCGATCTCGTCTTTGTTGGTCGTGCATCTTCGCCATTCAATTGCAATGGTGATGAAATAACCATTGGCTGTTCAGACAAGATTACAGAGTGGGTATTGTGCGGCAATGAGCTCAATTTATAGCTTGAATTGAATGTTGAATACCCACTTGAAGATTCATCGCTGGATTCACTCTTGGAATGTTCCATTTGCAAAGCTTGAAATTTACTCTTCAACTCGGAATCCTTAATGCCACCGGCTTTGATTGCTTTAACCAAACTTCGTTTGATTCTAGTTCCACAACCAATTATAGCGTTTTCAATCTCATCATTAGTCACAATATCTTGATCGCTCAAGTTAAAGTCCAAGGGACTGTTTGCCGTTGACGAATTCAAATTAAACAATTCATGCAATGCTTCAAGATTATTGTCGAGGTCCATGAGTGTAAACGGATGCTCTTTAATCTCTTGTATTGTAATCCTTTCGAAACTCTTTTTCTTTAAAAGCTTCGACAACAAATCTTTGGCAAGTTCAAATTCTTCTTCAGTAACCCATCCTGGAGAATTGAAAGATTCAATATCAGGTGGGAATTGTAATGGCTGATTAACAATCACATTGAAAAGCTCAAACTCGGAATCAGCATTGAATGGGACTTTTCCAAATAATAAACAATACAATGTTACACCTAGCGCCCAAATGTCAATCTTGTAGTCAATCCTGGGTGATTTTTTAGTGGATGATGCATCGGTGGTATCGCCATCGCTGCTGTTGCTGCCATCGCCATCATTGTCATCATCCTCCTCCCCATCGAGTTGGCATAATTCAGGAGCAAAAAATGCTGGTGTTCCGGCAGTTTTCGCTAAATCCAACTCATTAACCAAGATCCCTTGATCTTCCTCAATCAAGGAGGAAGCAATTGAAACACCAAAATCACTAATCTTAACTGTGTTGTCCGATGATACCAACAAGTTTGCTGGTTTGATATCTCGATGTACAATCCCTTGCAAATGAAGATACTCCAATCCTAATAAAACGTCTCTAAAAATCTTTCTTGATTGTCTAAATGTCAAATTGGGACTGAATTCGTTGGAAAGTAAATCTTCTTCAGTGGAAAACCGATGATGTGGTTGGCGAGGTGCGCCTCCACTTTGTCGTCCACAACAAGGTATCTCCAGATCACTGCAGTCATTTTCCAGTTGATTTTTTCCATGAATTATATCTTGTTGAAGCTTCTTCCATTTGATTTCACCCTTTTCCATAAACTCCAACACGAGATAAATCTTGAAGGAGCTTATATCATCCAAAACTTCCTTCAATGAGACGATATGCTTATGTCGACATTTTTTCATAATGGCAATCTCTCTTTTAATTTTTAATTCGTGTTCACTGATGCTACTTGTCTTGCCATTATTGCTATTTCGTATCCTCAATGAAGGTCGTTCCTTTTTCGATTTTCTATTGACAATCTTAATGGCAACTAATTCATTATTGATTAGATCCTTGGCTAACTTGACTTTTCCATGTTCACCTCTTCCAATTTCTTTTAAAATCTCATAAGTGTTCAACACTTTTCTTCTTGTTATAGGGTCATATTCTAGTAATACACGTTTAGTTTCTTTGACTGGTGAATCATACCCAGACGGCGTTGAAGGTCTCGAATTGGTGTTTAAATGTAGCTGTGAATGCAGAGGTGATAAAAGTTGTGTGTGTGCTAATGGTGATTGCGGAGGTGGTTGAGGAGATCGAAGTCTGAATATTGGATGAGAGGCGGTAGTGGTAGTGGTAGTGATGCTGTTGTTTTTATCCCTCGTGTGCTCCAATTTGGCATGTAATTTATTCATTGCGTCATTGTCCGTGGATGATAGCTGACGAGGTGAAATGGGATCCCTGTCAATGTGTCCAGACTGATGGTTTCCATAATGCAAGTTTGAGTGGCCATTATTCTGACTCATGTGATCAAATGATAATCGTTTGGGAGTAGAGAATGGTGAACATTGTTGTGATGATTGTTCGGTTTGGGCTTGTCTTGGTAAGTTATGATGGATTAGATTATCTCGAGGTGTGCTTTTTCCAGAAATTTCCAGTGGTTTGAGACCAAATGTGGGTGATTTTGATTCAAGTTTTCGCTGAAGATAAGCGTCTCCTGCAAATAAGGTGTTGCTAGATGTCGAAGGTGTAGTTTTTGTTGCTAGTAATGGGGGATCCAACTTCGACATTTGACTGTGAGGAGTGGATGGAGTGATTGATTGCTGCAGATGTGGTTGTTGTTTTTGGGAAGTAGACTCACTTTGTAGACTGAAATTGTGATCTAAACGAGGAGGATGAAGTTGTTGTTGATGCAGGTGCAGGTGAAGATACAGATGCTGTGACTGTGACTGTGACGGTGCCTTTGATTGTAGTGGTTGCTGTGTTGCAGTTGAGACTAATATCGGTGAAGGAGACGAATGCGACATCAAAAAGTCAAAATGAAATGGAAGCAAATTGTCTCAATCAACGTGGAAAATGTAGTATTCAACTATTGTGAATGGTGGTAGTAGCCAGTTACCTATAAGTGGTAATACCCTTTAATGATCTATAGGTTTATTTGCTTCTTTTGCTAAAAATTGCGTGTTGATGTTTTTTTTTTCTATATTTTTAGTCAGTAGATTGCGTAGTGCTTGAAGAAAAAAAAAAAAATAAAAAATAAAAAATAAAAAAAGAATACGAAATTAAAGAACTGTTCTCGCCCGAGAGAAACAGAGATTCAGGGAGACAGCGAGACAGAGAGACAGGGAGATAGGGAGGAACGGAGGGACCAGAACAGAACACAATAGAACAGACAACTACAGAAAAAAAAAAAAGATTAAGCAGCAACAAAAACAAAGGACAAATTTTATTAGTAGCGATTCTGACATTGAACATGGGGTGGGGTGTTTATAAGCTACACCCCAAAAGTAGTAATTAATGTAGCAGGGTGTACGATTATCAATATTCATTTCCTTCTCTTTAGAAGTTTAAGGTAAAACCAAGTACACCCAACAATTAGTGGAGTAAAATATAGCACAAAAATAGGGTAGTGTACCAAGTAACAAATAAATGTAAAGAAAGAATGATCAATCACACCAACACACCAACACACCAACACACACACTAACACACTGCCTCTATCTCTATCTTTCTCTTTCTCCTTCTCTTATTTTGCTATCAACTCACCTAAAAAAAAATCAAACAAATTATCGAGGAAGGGGTGGGGTAGAAATTGGTATTGATACTACTCTCTTTACCCCCTTTTATTTCGCTTAGAACCCTCCCTCAACAAACATATATATATATATATCAATAGAATATATAAATAGTATAATAATAGCATTCTACTTGTAAACGAAAAGCATTAATAGAAACAAATTGTACTCTACTCCTTTGCTGAAGTGTAGTCATAACAAAAATAATAAATAAGAGAATATGATTTCAAAAGTGGGGCTCGGCTATTTACTATAGTTGATGTTGATGTTGATGTTGATGATGACAACGATGATGATGTAATGCATATATTCTACACAACATAATAATAAATGTTACTATGTTACTACTCTCTTCTTCCCCTCATTTTCTTCTTTCTATGCAAAATAATACTAGTCGTGTGCGATAATTCAATATTATACACAACAGATGTTGAAATGATATTATTCATAATCTATAGAGAATTAGGATAGTAATTTCTTCACTCCTTTTTACATTCTCTTTGTGGTTTTTTTTTTTTTGGATTTAATGCACTGTATTTTTGTTTGCAAAACTTAGTTACAAGTCAACCATGTGTACTAATTAGAACTTTTATAACACAACCGTAGTATAATACAGTCCTTATTTTTATTTCATAGTAGTGCGACATAATTTTTCAAACCACATAATTACCCAAAAGAATTTCTGTATCTCTAACCCGGTTGATGTACCCGATCCTGTCAAATTAGGGAAACCAGTTTAAAAGTGTGGGATAATATCAATCCAGAAGTTTCTTTGTATGAGGTTAGTCATTTTCTACTGTCCTCTCTCAGAGTATTTGCAGTCTTTTTCCCAAGCTAAAAGCTGTTTCCTTTCTATTCATTGATTTAAGGATAGGGGTCCATAGTTTAAAAAGATCTCTTCTCTAAACAGTATGGTATAAAATCATTAGCATATCTACAGAAACATTGATAGCTTTCTAAGGTTATCTTTGCTATTGCTTCTCTTACCATTGGAGTTAATTGTTCTTTTCTAAATAAGTTTGACTGCTTCTGCTTAAGTTTAGCCTTATACACGGACTAAAACTCTTCAATTACGTTTAGTCTTGGTGACTAAGGAGGCAAAAACACTAGCTCCATTCCACTCAGTGCTACTAATAACTCAAGATCACGACGTTTATGGATGGCTGCATTGTCAAGTACCAAATACTTGGTCTCTATAAGCACGCCACGCTTTTTAGGTTCTTCGTAAATACCATTGAGTTCACAGATGACTCGCTGATTCCAGTTTCTTTTCCAAGTAGAAGCTGTTTGTAAACTGATATTGAGTGCTTGTGCAGCCTTATATGCAGAATCTCCTTCTTCGATAACTAATTGCCAGAATGTTTGCTTCTGTACCTCGGAGTAGTATCTGTATGGACCCCTTTCACGTTTACAAGTTTCTTCTTGTTCAGAACTGATGTTCACATCTACATCTACACTATTACATTCCATTTCAGATTGCAGGTTATCAACTTCACTCTCATTTAGATAGAACGTTTCATTGTAGTCACTGTAACTAATACACGATTCCAATGGGGCTATCTCACTTTCCAAAGCCATCTGGCCTGTGTCCAAGGAAAAGCAATTACCAAGCCGATCCACATATCTGTCGGTGTGTAACTCCAGCTTGAAATTTATTACCCCCTTTAATTTTATATTATGATTTTCCTTTCCTACCCGAAACAAAATCATATAAAACAAAATTATGACGCCCTAGTTTGAGCAATTTATGTCTCATTGGTATGAAAAATTATGTCGTTCTAGTATGAATAAATATGTCGTGTTGGCTTGAATAATTATGTCGCCTTAGTATGAAAAAAAAGTGTGTCGCATTGATTTGAATAATAAATGTTGCGCTGGTGAAACAAAAATAAAAAGACTATAAACGTCATTTATTGGACGAGATCACAAGTGACTCAAAAAGTTGGTTTTACGGAGGTACTTAAGTGCAAGGACAGCATTCTCCGAAAAAATAAGTCCATCGAAACCTAAAGAAGTTCTGCGTGAGTCAATCTATCTAGTCTTCAGGAGTGACTTAGCCTTTCGTTTCGTATTTTCCTTTTGAGGTCATGGATGAACACAAAGTAAAAGTGCAATCACGCATTATATATATACTTTGTACTCGTCGATGGGAAACAATGATATTTTGGTGACAACAGTCTCAGTGTGGCTGCAAAACTCTTGAAAATAGGAGGTGCTCACTCTGTCTCGGTATAAAATACGATTTCTTTTTGAATTGTACTTTGATTACTCACCTTGACTAAAAAAATCTCAAGTCAGGACTCGGCAAAGACCCAATACTGACCGGCTTTAGCTGCAACTTAATAGGTAAGAATGTAAGTTTGTCATAGACTGAACTGAGCCGTGCAGAGACGACTAGAATTCAAGACACCATCTTACTAGACCACTTTCCTTATGACTCTACAGTTATTTCACTTTTAGTGCCAAGCAACTAACAATCAATTCTTCAACTCTTCAATATAAAAACTACACACAAACTGTACGATTGACAAAATGGGAAGAAAAGAACTACCACCAATTAATTAAGCTTAACACAATTTGAAGCTCCCCTTTCTTTTATTTGTTAATTTAAATATAGATTAATAATGGTAATGTCTAAGGTATAATAAACCAATAATTGATCATGATTGTCTCGCTCTCTCTATGCCGAAAACATGTAAGCCCCTAGCCTTGAGCAAACTGACTGTTGGTGAATGAGGCAATGACTATAAAATCATAAAGTGCTATAGCTATAAACTTGAAGATATTCGGCTTGCGGAATGCATACACATTAGGAAGGATGAGGAACAAGACTATCATTGTCACTAAGGCAATGGCAGCGAAGATTTTGGTGAAGCTTGGAATCATTATCGTTATTATTGTTGGTTATTGGGTGAATAATTAAAAGGGTTTTTCTTTGTGAAGGTAAAAATAAAAAATGTGGAAAGTAATGGGAGGTAATAAATCCTATTTAAAAGAAACTGAACAATATTTTATACAAAATAAGTTAATTGTAGAGACTTAAACCTGTTACAAATCCCCAGATAGATGATTCTTTAAATCTATTTATAAAGTTTGGTGTCGTTGTATTGGCTACACCTGTGTCAAAGTTTTAGCTCTAAAGTTCTTTCTATATTGGTTATGACTGCCATGTGAGTTTTGTGTTCAATTATTCTTATGATAGTCTTACAAAATATATTGCTTACAAAGGTTAAAGAATCACAAAAAAAAAAAAGGAGAAAGGCCTATATACAATGGGGATGTGTAGATACTGTGAGTATTTGATTTAATGGTTAATATAGTAGCAGCTAAAAATATCATGTGAGAAGTTAACACCTTGAGGGTCCAAATATAATAACACGTGGCGATTCTAAGTCCTATATTGTTAAGGAAAAATGACTGGTAACATAAAGGAGTACATTTATGTACAGATATGGAATTAAAAGCTCCTTCACTAATAATACATGTATTCTTACAAATCAACTACAGCAAACATCGAAAAATGGCACGATTTAGAAATTAGTAATTTGAGAATTACTAATAGTAAAACCTTTGAGCCACAAATGTCTAAAAGCTTTCAAAGATGAGGAAGATAACTAGCATAGAGCACCATGTGGCACGTAGTATATATACGGTCCACTATAAAAGTATACATTAAACATTAAAAGATACCGTGTAGCTTGTAAAGTAAGAAAAGCCAGAATTCAAAGATCATAACAAGATACATGGGCTGGTACAAAGTGAAAGGGAAAAATGCAAAAACTACATATTTTAGTTACTGTTCGCATATGTGCTATTTATTATCATTACTATATTTAGGGCATGACACCTGAGACAGAATGGACTGTATTTCTAGCTAGTGCTGCCGATGGATGATGGGGAAAGTTTTCTTTCCCTGTATGTTCTTTCTTCTTGTAGAGCTAACGATAAGCACCGAGACAATACTACCAACAAGGTTAATAAGGTTAATCATATTCATTTTATACAGTCTTTTTATTTTTATTTCATACTAGTGCGACATAATTGTTCATACCAAAGCGACATTTATTATTCAAACCAACACGACGTATTTATTCATACCAGAACGACATAATTTTTCAAACCAGTGCATCATATTTTTTACACCACCTACTCACCCAAAGTAATTTCCGCACCTCTAATCAGATTGAAGAACCCGATCCTGTTGAATTAGGGCAATAAATTTAAGAGTATGGAATCACATCAAATCGGAATTTTTTTTTTGTTTGAGCTTAGTCATTTCCTACTTTCATTTCTCAAAGGTTTTACTAACATTTTCTCAAATTAAATGTCGTCCCCTTCCTAATTATTAGTTTTAGAACAAGGATTTGCACTCTAGAAAGATGTCAGTTCTGCACAGTGTTGCATATGGTCATGGGCATGTCTACAAAATCTTTGATAGCTTTCTAAGGTTATCTTTGCTGTCGATTCTCTTACCTTTGGACTTAACTGTTCTTTTCTACATAAGTTTGACCGCTTAACACACTGGCTAGAATTCTTCAATTGCGTTTAGTTCTGGCGAATAAGGAGGCAAAAACACTAGCTCCATTCCACTCAGTGCTACTAATAACTCAAGATCACGACGTTTATGAAACAAAACTAAAAGACTGTGACACAATCTCTTTTTTTTTTTTTTCATTTCAACTGCTCAGCCTAAGTCAAGGATATATCATTTCTAACTAAAGATATACCTCTGTTGAAACCATCTTCTTTTGAGTCTTTGCTTCCTTCTGAATTCTACATATATATGTATAAACTTATTGGTTGACAGCAACTCATCAACTATCCCATATCTCACGTTTCTTGATCTTTTGTTGTTTTGGTTGTGAAGCCCAAATCATCAACAGTTTTAAATGTAGAGTCTTATTTTCTTGTCTTTTTTTTGCAGCACTTTTCGTACCATTAAGCTCCTAAACATCCTCAACTATCATTATCACTTTATGGATCAACATCCACCAGTATATATTAACTTAGAAGAGAGAGCTGATGGTATAGTTGCAAACCTTCACCGAAAGCTAGTAAATGGAGGAAGAAGAGGAGTTATTGACGATGCTGATGATATCTTATCACCATCACAAGATGATGATGATGATGATGATCATTACATCAACACCAATAAGAAAAAAGATGACACAACCAGTATGTTGTACTCACAATTGAGAAGATACTACAATGATGGAAACTTTATTGAAATCATGTTCTTACTCCCTCAAATATCACAATTAAATATTGTTCCTCCCATTTTCCATCTAATCATTGGTTGTACTATGGTCCATTTTGGTAGATTATCCAGTGCATTCAGAGAAATTGGAGTTGCCATATGCTTAGCACCCAATGAAGCTGATAAGAAGGAGTTCATCAAGGTTCTAGCTTTCACTTATGCTGATTTGAACGATAAAGATTCAGCAATGGGATGTCTTGGTGAGATATTGGACATTTCAAGAGCGAGCATTTTGGGTACAAAACAATTTGACGAAATGAAGTTTGAAATAATCCAATTGGAAAAGGAATTGTTGCTCAAATTGGAACAAGCCAAGTCCATCAAGTAAGTGAGAAACAATTAAATCTTGATGATTTGGGGCTAATTTATTTTGTACTAACACCATAATTCAGGCAACCAGTTAAGGGGAAAAACAAATCATTTGATGATCAAGTAATGGATTTGATAGCATTGCATAAAGTATTTCCCAAAGATTCATTTACTGGCAAGTGTCAAATCATCATTGGTAAAATTAATCAAGCGGAAAAGTTGTTGCAAACATGGGATAAGGAAAGGAAACCATTGGTCAACAAGCAAAACCCATTGAAATTGTTGGTTGAGGCTATTTTAGTTTTAGGACCTAGTATTGCTTACTATGGTATGTTGAAATTAGAACCCATTTTGAACCAATATTTCGACTTTGTTCAGATTCAAGCAAATGCTAATAAACCACACAAGACTAGAACCGTTTCTGCTTTCTTCTTAGGCGGATTAACCCCACTTTCTTCGAGTGCACCAACTACACCAAATGCAGATGGTGAAATAGCAGCTAAGCCAAATGCTAGCTCCCTGAATAATGGAACTGTTTTCACTTTTCAATTGATAAAGATCATTAGAGGCTTCATTGCCATGTTGCGTCATGAGTACAAGGAAGCTCATGAACTTTTCCTTGAAGCAGAAGATGCCAACTTTGAGTATAACAATCACGTTTTAATTCTCAAATACATTTGTCAATCAAATGAGCCACATCAACATAGAAAAGAATTAGAGTTGCTTGCTCATAAGATTTCCAAACTCCCATTTGTTTCTACTTTTAAATTCCACACTTCGGCTAAGATTTATCAGAAATTGTACATCTTGGAGCAGGCTAGCTTATCTAGACATAGACGAAGAGGTATATTGAAAACCACATTGGATCCCAAGTATGACCAATCGCTGTTGAAATTTTACACATCAGCCGCGGCATATGCACGAGATGATGATTTATATGTGACACTGTACTATGATAATATTCTCAACTTCTTACTCGACTTGAATAAGGATTTTAGTGTTGAAGCAAAGGAAGATATTGTCCATTTCTCCGCCTTGGTATTCTTTTATCAAGTTCGCAACTACTTTTGCTTGAAATCAGATTACAATTATGTTTATATTCCAGGCTTGGTTTGTGATTGGCAAGAAATCAAAACAAACACCAAGTTGAAGCTTAGAATTAAACAGTTTTTGGAGGCTGATAATGGTGATTCAGTCATTGCAAGTACAACAACCACTGGTGTTGCTACCGCTGCTGCTAGTGCCGCAAAATTACATGAAGCTGCCACTAACAAAAAGTCTACTAAGCTGTTTGATATGATTGGGTATTGGGAGAAAGAATACATCAAGTTTAAAGGAACGGTGCCCGATGCTATCAAACAATATTTACGGAAAAAGTGAATTTTCGCAGCCTATTTAGTTTTCCCTACTTCAATAGAACGCAAAAAAAATGCGAATCACCGAAATTATTCAAAACAAATCGAGACAATTTAGTAGCACATCCCTTTTATGACCCAGTATCAACTCTATGACCGTGTATCAACAATTGACAACTATGTCGCAACGATCAAATATATCGGTCATCTTCCTCAATGGGGGTCTCAGGTAGTGGCATTTGGGTTAGAATGGGATGATGCTAACCGTGGTAAAAACAATGGAGTATTGGATGGTGTACAATATTTCACCCCTATCGTGGAAAACTCAGTAAGCTTCGTGAAATCGACAAATAAGAACATAAACCATGATCGAAAATCATTCATTCGGGTAATCAGGGAACAGTACCTCGATGCCATTGGGTATGAAGCCAAGGGGATCAAATTCGGTGGGAAAGTTGTTGAAGAATTGGGGTGGCAACAATTGAATGAGTATCAGTCCCAATTACGTAATTTGACGTCATTGAGCTTGGACCATTGTTTTATATATTGCATGGCTCGCGGTACTGAAGTTGATGATGTTGAGAATGTATTCGCCGGATTGGCCAATTTGACCAATTTAGATCTAAGTTGTAATTTATTCAACAACATGGATGACATCTGGCAAATTGTCGCTCGTTTACCAAATTTGAAAGTATTGAATATCAATGGGAATCGTTTTCCACTCGATGTGGATAACCATGAGCAAAAAGATCATTTTATTCATTATAATTTACAAGTTTTGAAGATGGCATCAACTTTGATTCCAATATCTAAAATCAATACCATAGTGTCACAATTCCCCAATTTGTTAGAATTGATCATATCGGGGAATCAGTACACGAATAATGATGTAAACTGCTTAGATGTCGGTGATTACAGATTAGCGACTTTGGATTTATCATACAATAACCTTCAATGTGTCCCAATTAAACTACCTTTATACATTACAACCTTGAATTTGTCACATTGTCGAATCAATTCTATTGAGAAAAGAGTAGCAACAAACGACATCACCTCCCTCGATATTAGATATAACCAGCTCAAAACTTGGTTGGATATAGATAACCTATCTGAATCATTCACCCAATTAACCAATTTACGCATCAATCATAATCCGATATTGAATGATTTGTCCATCGATGACATGACATGCCAATTGATTGGACGATTTGAATGTAATAATAGTGATGTTCATGGGGAAAATAACCATCCCAACAAGCTAGCTGTATTGAATGGATCAAAGTTGACGCCCTCAGAGATTATGAATGGTGAATTGTATTTCATATCCAAGGTCCAACTGGGTCAGTATGAAATGCATAATCGTACTCGATGGGAGGACTTGTTGAAAAAGTATGGTAAACTGGACAAAGAACTTCAAGTGCTGCCAAGTTTAAGTCAGCCCAAACGATGGATAAATCTACAGTTGATGGTTCGTCAAGTGAAGAAGCAACACATGGGAAACAGTGAACTGAAAACAACAATGGATACGGCGACTCAATCCATCAACACTCCTACAGATTATACATCATTATCCACCCACAAGTTTCTCAAAACAACTTCAATTTTAAAATTCAAAGGCTTAATCTCGCGATTATTTTTATCAAATTTATCAATACTTGACTTCCAAATCTACTACTATATAAATCAAGATACAAATTTCGCCATCAAGTATGAGTTTGATAATTGGTCCAGTTGTTTAAATGATTTTGCCTTGGATGAGTATCAATATATTTATATAGATGTGCATCAGCAATAATTTTAGACTAGAAATAAAGTCTGCAATCAACGTGCTGGAACCTGGGTGTTAATGCAAAAGCCCCACCATTTGTATCCCTGTTTTCTCATATCCTGTTTTTTTGCCTTTACTCTTTATGATTCCATAAGCCATCACCCAAATAATGCAACAACTCAATACCAATCCCTTTATTCTTTTTCTTGATATCATCAACACTCATGGCTAATTTACCAATAGCCAAAGCATTCTCCTTTCCTTCAGCATAAACAGTGACTATAGTATCGACTGGTAAATCCTCTTCAGGTAATTTCCCGCCCTTTGAAGTCAATCCAGGACACATGATGTTAGCACCACTCATGACAAACTTGATAGCTCCGCGATCTACTTGGACCCTAGGAAATAGCTCAGGGTATTTATGCACAGTTTTCAATGTGGGTATAAGGTCAGTAAAATGTTGAATCAAGACAATTTCATTATTATCGTCATCAGAGTCAGATCCATTGCCTCCATCTTTTGCAGGGTTATTTGTATTGTCAACTGAGTACAATTGAATCTTATCTTCACATTTTATTAATATAACTTGAGATTTCTTGGGGATGATATTATCAATGGCATTTTCTAAATCTGGGTATGCATTGACAAAATTTGTTTTCAAGCCTCGTTGAACTGATGACTTGATATTTGAACGGGAATGAATATCATCTTTACTAAATTTCTTGAACATGATTGAAATGGGAAAGTGTGTGTGTGTGTGTGTGTGGGGGGGGGTTAAATACTATTCTTGTTGGGCTAGAAGTTGTCCTGTTGTGTGTGCATGTGTATGTGTAGCTCTTGAAAATTTTTGATGCTGCTTTCCGAAGTTCGCAATCAAAAAAAAAAAAAAAAAAATTCATCTACTTCACAAAGCAAAGAGTACAAATCAACAGTTGGCTCTACAATCAAAAACCCTACAAGTGTTTGGTTTTTTGAAAAGAGTTGGAAATGTCAAGATTTATAATTACAATGCCACCATCCAGCTCTTGGAACAGAAACCTTGGTGTTCATCGCACTCAAAAGAAATCTTGGGTTAAATTCAATCTTGCCCATTTACTCACCGCACGTCATAAAGTACCGAATTACCAAAAGTGGTAATCAAAGTACAACCGTACGGGAGAATCCAGCTCAAGGTTTGCTAAGCTCGTGCTTTTGTTTTGCAATAACGAAATCAAACCGAGCGAGGCACAAGGCTGGGGAAAATAGAAAAAGTGTCATTTTGAGCGTAGCCTCTGTCCATCTGGATCAGACACCACTAGCGATGCACAAGTCATCTGTTGTAATCTCCAGTAGATTAAAAGCATTAGATTTTGGCAATGATGAACTGTTTTTTTTTTTCTTTTCAAAACCATCACTGCTTGACAAAGCCTAAAACTAAAGTCTGAAATGAGAAAACAACAGCGACGCTGCCATCATCATCAACACATTCTCCGCCACTAAATTCTCTTATGGAAAAATAGACAATTGCATCCAATTCCAAAAACAAACTTTTTCCAAAAACACATGTTTGAAAAAAAAAAAATAAAACAAGAAGGTTTCCAAAAATTCTCTCAAATGTTCGATGCAATAAACCATCAATCAAATGAGAAGTTGTCAGGTTTATAAGTTTTCAACCAGCAAAAACATGATCTCGGACTGAATCCTCACTGAAACACGTAATGCCCCTGCATAAAGATGAGGAAAGGAAAAAGAAGAAGAAGAAGAAGAAGAAAAGTGAAAAGGAAGAATTTTTTTTTCTCTTACTCACTCAAAATTAAATTCTAGTTTCATTTGTCTTGCAGACGTCCTGTATATAAAGATAATGTAACTATACCAAATTATACTCTCACTTATTGATTATACCCGTGTAGTGAGCAATTACATCGTCTAAATCATCATCCAAGAGATCGTGCTCTTCACTATCAGGAAGACTTCTAGGGTTCTCCTCCACGACTTTGGAACTCTCTTTGTTCATTATCCCGGTGAGCGATTGATTCTGCTCATCTGATTCACCTGGTTTCACTGGTGCTACGCTAGTGGCTTTTGTCGCGTTTATCACTCTTGGTCTCTTTATACCCAATGATCTTTTCTTTTGCGTTGATGTGTTGGTGTTATTAATATCATCAAACGAGCTCAATTCGTCATCACGTATTAATATTCTCTTCTTTGGCAAATGCTCAGTATTCAATACATATAATTGTTTCTTGATTCCAAGTGACCTTTGAGATTCTTTGTTAGTTTGAGAGTCAGTTTGGCCCAGATTGTTTATGGCCACCTTTGGACAGTCCGCTGGGACTTCGACAGTTTTACCATCATCGTTATCTTCATTGTCATCACTAAACGCAAATGAATCATCAAGAATATCAATACCCTCAACCGTATGAGGTTCTCTACTCAACAGTTTGAAAGCACCGTCGGTCTCGGAATTGAAGCTTGTTGAAGGCGTATGATGAATCTGGTCGTCATGTTTGGACTTTGACACATCATTCGAAGTGACAACATTACTCTCAATCGTGGTCGGGTTATCGTCAGTTTCTAAGCTTCGTTCCAAGGTAATCTCTTTGTCATCATCGGTGAGCTCTATGTGGTTATTCTCAAGGTTCTGTTCGCTATTGACTGTTGAATGGTCCTTCTCTGGCGTTTTTATCATAGTTATCTCCAAGTCATCATCATCACTAGACTCGAGAAAATCTAATGCAGTCTTGACACGACGACGAGGAGCTGTGGTGGAAACACTCGTCTTGTTGCTCGTTTCCTTAAGCATCTCCGAAACATTCTTGAACCCAGTTTCAACATTATCAGGCATGAAGAACTTCTTTTGATGTTTTTGTTGCTTCTTCCGGGGGTTGTTCTTCTTTTTCGGTGTATCCCCCAACATATACTGTGTTGCAATTTTGATGATTTCGTCCTCGTCATCTTCCTGCTTGATCTCTAAATTCTCCTGTGGAATTTCAATAAATGTCTCAACAACTTGAGGAGTATATTGTTCGGGTATTATTCTATTTTGAGGGCACAATGTTATTAAATCACCCTTCATAATGTGATCCTGAATATACTCATAACCAGCCATAGCTTTGTCAAATTTAGACTCCTCATTACTTGAAAACAACAAAAGAACTTTGCCATCACGTTTACGACCTGTTCTACCCATACGTTGGATATTTTTAATCGGAGATGAAGTGGAGTCATAACAAACAATCAAATCAACCTCACCAATGTCCAAACCTTCTTCCCCAATCGAAGTGGCCACAAGAATATTGTATTCTCCATTCTTAAATTTTTTGATAATTTCCTTTTGTAATTTTTGGTTCATTCCACTAATCTGTGCATTCTCAGAGCTTGTACGCAAAGAATCTCTCTCGTCATTAACATCCTTTTTTGATTTCTTCTTAGCACCCTTCTTTTGCCCAAAATTTTCAACGTCAAATTTTTCCTTCTCTTTTGCCTGTCCTATGAAAATGTGTGGCTTGAATTGCTTGCCTTCTTTTTCAATGCTTTTAACAATTTCCAACGCCGACTCACGAAATTCAGTGAAAATAATCACCCGAGAACTGTCATCATCACACTTCTCTTGAAAGAAATCCTCAAGTTCTTCCATCAATGCTTCTATTTTGGGATGGCTAAACGCTTGACTCGAAATTGCATTCTCTTGGCTCTCTATCAACTCCTTAATCGGCTCACTGTAATAAAAATCAGCATTCAACTTGTTCTTCGACTTTTTCTTATTCCATTTCGTATCAAACTCTTGATACTTGTTCATGAAATAACTGTAAAATGAATTAACCCCATATATGTTCAACCTTCGATAGCATTGCCCCACTGTTCCTAGTAGCTGCAAAATAAAATAATTGGCCCATTTGAGACCTTCAGGGATTGAATGATTCGCGATTAGTCTTCTTGACGCTTCCATGCATTTGAAAGCATTGATTCGTGTTGGTTCAGTTTCATCAATTAAACCTTTTTCATTAGCCGTTTTCAATATTGGAGCAATTGCTTTCGACAACAACGCAACACAATTCCGAATTTCCATTGACGTATCCAAGGTTCGCCGACAAATCTTTTTCCTCTTCATGTACTTGATTATGTCTATGCTCTGCTCCGTTCTCACTTCAACCTTGGAGATCTTTAAGTTATCGATAACATCTTGAACACCGTCCACATCTGCAGCCGGTGTAGCAGTCAATGCCAAAGTTCTAAACGAATCGTTAAACCTTCGAAGAAAATTGACCACATTATTATAAGAATAGTTTCCCCTAGCCCTATGCGCTTCATCAATAACCAATAGCACAATTGATTTTGGGTTCACTACGCCAGATGCCAAATCGTTTTCGACTACTTGAGGCGTAGTGAAAAACACTTGACGAGAATTCCAAATCTCCTCCCTATTCTTTTTCGTCTTTTCCAACAAAATGGCCACTTTAGAGCTTGATATACCTGTAATGGAGCAGCAAGCCTTGATTTGTTGCGCCACTAAAGGCTTTGTTGGAGCCATAAATATAATCTTGGAACTGGGGAACCATCGTAGAAAGTTTAACATAACTGTAGAAGCAATGAACGTTTTACCCAATCCCGTGGGCAACGCCACTAGCAAATTGTCATAAAACGCTTTTCGAACAATATTGTACTGATAATCACGAACTTCAAAGTTCGTGGGATAGATGTAGGTTTGTAAATTTCCAAAATCCATTTCATGGTGAGTAGGGATGATAATTTTTGGTGCAACCGTGGACAATACGTGTTGCACCTTTCGTTTAGTGGTTGAGGTTTTGGAAGTGGACGTGTCTTCTCCACCTCCTGGTTTGGCGGGCTGTCCTAATGGCTTAGTGCAAACTGATTTATTCTGTGGTTGCAATCGTTGCAGTCGCTGCAGTCGTTGCAATCTTATTTTGGGCTGCTTTCCCACCAATTGTCCTCCATTTATGGCATCTTGAATTACGGGATCGTTGTCATCATCTGAGAACTCCCAGTCGTCGTCAATATCTTCAATTTCCATCTCGAATTAGATATTCTTGGTATTGGTGTAAACAAATTTAGTTGAAACGCGTATGAGTTGATTGTTTGAGATGCGCGACACGAATTCATTTTTGGGCACTTTTGCTTCTTGATGGATGCCTTGAATGATGATGCCGACAGAAGAGCCCCAAGAGACAAGCACGCCTCATGATCCATATTCCGTACTAAACAAGAGTATCGAAAACTTACAAAAACCAGTCACTGATTTATTACGCAACCACAACGAACTTGTTGTTCAAAATCTAAGCATATTGTCCAACTTGAACACGGTACCTAAGCTCAACCAGGATATAAAGACAAAGTTATACAAAAGTTAGATGCATCAAGTACATACAAATACACACCTTACTCAGAACCAAAGTTTCCCAATAATCCATCTAAATCGAATTCCTTTGCCCATGATGTAACAACTGTGGTTTGTTCAATCTTTGGTGGCTCTTTTTCCCCACGTAATGCACTCTTTGGTCCCTCTAAATTCACTTCAGCCTCAGCTGCAGCTTGTTTTGATGCTTTAGGTAAAGTCCATCCAATTATCCTACCATCTCTCCAATCATTGAGAACAGCCATGGCTGCCGAGTCCAAGTTAGGCACACCTCCTCTACCCAATCTCCCCTTTGTTCGAGCAATGTGGATCAAAAAATGTTTGACAAATTCCTCCAAATCGTTGGATGGTAATGGTGGTAAATCATAATACTTCTTCAATCCTTCTGCCATTTCAGGATTTTGTGAAAATTTCTTCAAAAGCAATTTTACAGCAACAACTGGGTCAGTAATCAGCTTAGGTGGAATTGCCGATAACAATGCCAATTTGGCCATCTGGTGTTGTTTGGATTGCTTTTTGGTGTTTATTATTTCGTCAGGGAAAACGATCCCAGGAGAGTCTAAAATTTTCAACTTATTATCAATCTTGACTTCTCTCATTGATGTTGTTACACCCGCTTGATTTCCTACCGGACAAGCTTTGGAGTTGTTGTTGTGTCTCTTTGTGAGGGCATTGATAATCGAGGACTTACCAACATTAGGGTAACCAATAACACCGACGATAATTGATCTTTTTAAATTCGACTTATTGGCATAGCTTTTCAACGCTTTCATCAATGAGTCTGCTGTGATAGCGCCAGTTAGTTTCTTGTTGAAAGACGTAGCATTTGTAGCACCGGGACTAGCCTTGATAGGCAAAGTTGGAAACGACGAGTTCAAAAAGTCAAGCCATTGGTTCAATGCTTCAGTTGGTACCAAATCCACTTTATTCAAAAGCAAAATAAGCCTCTTTCCTGGATTTTGCAAAACCGCCTGTTCAACCCTCTTTGATCTAGTGGATTCAGGATCCCTGGCATCAAGGACATATAGAACTACATCTGATGCTTCGACAACAGTCTTGAATATCTTGTCGTACGATTTACGAGACTTTTCCAAACCTGCCTCATCCTCTTCATCATCTTCAACTTCACTCAACTCGATCTCCACATCCTCATCAGAGTCAATCATGTCATTGTCATCGTTATCCGCTTCACCGTTGTACTCTTTTGCAGCAGATTGAGCAGACTCTAGTAAAGCTGCCAACCCATTTGCTCCGTCATCTTCGTCTTCCAATTCCTCATCCTCCATTTCGTCATCACCAACCTCCTCACCTCTGGCTAACGCCTCTTCTCTCTCCTTTTGCTTTTGCAATTTGAGTTCTTCTCTTCGTTCTCTTTCCAACCGTCTGGAATCCTCTAATTCAGATATAATTTGATCCTTGTAGGGGAAACTAGCAGGGATCCCTGGGTCTTTTCTGTGTCTTGATTTCCATGTGACATCCTTCTTGGCTATTTTTTTGTCCTTTCTCCTTTTAGCAGCTGCTTTTTTCTTTATACCCTCTCTCATACGAGTGGTCACCCTCTTCGATGTCGGCTTCTTGACTCTCATTGTTGTTGTTGTGAAGTCACTTACGATGTAGTGGTAAAAGTAGTTTGATGAAATGAAAGATAGATGAAGAGATGCCCTAAAGAAAATTGTTTTTGTAGGAAAAGAAAATACACAGAATGAATGACACAAAGACAAATTGAAGAGAAGCAATTTTTGCAATAATAAGAAAATTAAATGATGGATAATGAAGCTGTATAAAACCAATTCGTGATCCACCTACGTGATCAATTGTGCCCCTGAGAGCTTCCAATATCTTATTTAAGGGGCACAGTCGGTATCCACTTCCGCTTCCTCTTCACCTTCTTCTGATCGATACTTCATCCCAGTGTCAAAATTGTGTTTTCGATTCTTGATGTTTTTTGGTTTCAGATATCCCACATGTTCATCTAGATCCTTCTGCATCTTCTGAATAGTAGCATCCTTTGTTTCAGGGTCAACAATACTTCCCACCGCTTGTTGAGAAACGCCTTTATCCTCATCAACATATCTAACTTTCCCAAGAGTTTTCTCGGTGGTTGAAGGTCCTTTCAAAACTGAATTCACTAATCCTTTGGGTTTCAGCACTTCTAGTTGTATGTTTTGCAATGGAATGTTTGACGGCGCATGTATCTCCTTGGTTGCTCCCACAGATTGTCTTTGATCCTTGAATTCAGGCAAGCCATCCTCAGGGAAGGGAGAATTTAATTTCAACTCTTGAAGATCTTTCGACAATAACCTATTTAGCAATTTCTGCTTCACCGTGGTTTTAAAATTGTTCTTAACTGTTGGCACCTTCCACAAGACGTAGTCGGTTCCTTTTTTGATGTCATCAGGAGTGAATACAACCTCAACCGAGTCTCTGAAAGGCACAATGGCAGATAGAGAGACTCCGGACAAAGCACACAACAATGATATGACGATCGCTTTCATTTCAAGGTATTACTAAGACCAACAGCAAAGAAGTTCAAAAGGACAAAGACTCTGGTATTCTTGTGGCAAAAGAAACCGAATGCAAGAATACCAAAAAAAAAAAATAGGAATTGGAGTAAAAATATTACACCAATTTTTCTCTAGAATACGAAGCTCACTAATCTTTGCTCTATTTAGTCTATGGATGGTTTAGATCTATGGGAAGATAAATTACTCAAGCTCCTTGATAACGACTCTCTGCTATTTCTCTCTGAAGATTGATAGAATGAGCTCTTTTTTGGAACAACAAATGGTCTACTCAAAAAATCATTTATCTTTGGATTATACTTGTTTGTGTGGGAAAGGGGGCCCTTAGAACTGTACTTCTGGATCGATGAATGATCAAATTCTCCATCTAAGCCAATAGCCAGTCTGGTGCGTAGAACAGACGCCCCAGAAGTGGGATCAGTTTCTTGTAACGAAGGTGGCGAATTGACAACATTGGGCCCAACGCCTTCCTCTAAGGAAATATTTTGATCGATACGATCGTATAGTGCAAATTTGTTAATTAAACTGTCGAACCCAGGGATCTTGGAGGCGATATGCGTAAGACTCTTCCTAGCTAGTACTGGAACTCTGAACCTCCGTATTTTTCCTTTCCAGTTCAAAAAGTGAGTTGGGGTAAAAGTGTACAATATATACCCAAGGAGACAAAATACAACAAGTGAGTAAAATGCCATGCCCAATGGGGAATCATTTTCGTCATCGCTGTCATAATCCGAAATATGGTCTTTGCCAAGGGCTCCACCGGGAACAAATTGCTTCCCCGATATTTCACTCGGGTAAATGCCAATTTCCAAACTGCCTTTTTGATTGGACGGTTCTATTTGAGAGGAAGCAAACAACAACATCTTTCCCAATGTCCACGATAGCTCTTCTCCGCCTACAGAGTCTGCTGATTTGAATGGTACGTGTTTTCCTGTGACGTCATCTGTTTGCTTGTTGTTTTGATCATCCGAACTGGTTTCAAAACCAATACGAGGAAGTTCAAATCCTTCATGAAGCACGTTCATGACCCAGCTTGCTTTGAAACATGCATCTTTCAAAAATTTATCCGGGTCGAGATTTGAATACTCCCCTTTAGCTGCATTCAGCAATATTGTATCCCAATTGTTTTCACAAAACTCCTTTACTTTGATATTGAACGCTTTGTAATCGTATTCACCACCGCTATGGAAAATGTCATTGGCTGTATACCAATATTCTGATATTCCAATAAATTTGTCCCTTTCGAAATCCATTTTGGGCCCATGTATTCCATTAAACAAACAAGGATCATCTTCACAAGGTATGGATTTCATCAACAATGGGTAGATCGATTTGATGCACATCTCGTAGTTTCCCACACCAGATATCTTGTATGATTTACCATTTAGACTGTAGTCTAAAGTGGCACCTTTTGGCAAGCAAGGATCATTAATGTTGTTATTTTGTTTCTCATTAACCATCGATAAGTTGATCATCAGTTCAATAAATCTTCTCCTTGCTTCGTTTGCACCAAATCCAAGCCACGTTTCAACAAAAACACTCCACTTCTGAGTTTGACCATTGATGTTTCGTAGCGTCACCTTGGAAAGATCGTTGTTGTGCTTTTCAATTTGATCCTTAGAAGATGGAACGAAAGCAATTTGCGTAGAAGCTCCGCCCATATCCATAAAGCCGATGGATTCATGAAAGTCCAGTTTGGGGTCGTAATGATTAAACTGACCCATCAAGTAGTTCAATCCCAACCATCCATAAATGCCCTCCGTAGAACCATCGATGGTTTGGACAAAGTTTTCACAATCAGGTACGTAGAAATTTGTATTTTTCTGAATGCCTGAGCATGTCTCTGCTAGAATGTTCTTTCTGGTCTTCTTTGGCAATAATCTCATCCCTGCAGTACTTAGAACAAATACTGGAGTCTCGGAGTGCTTTTCATTTGGTATGATGCCCTCGGCAAATTTCATCAACTCTGAATAATGCTTAGGCCATATTTGTTTAATTTGGCTCTTAGATTTGTAAGTGGATATCCCTGGTGTTATCTTTTTCGTCCAATCTTTACGTAGTGAAATTTTGGGAGGTGATTGAAGCACCATTGGATCTTTCGACTTTGACTGCGTCTTTGGGTTAGCCCATTTATAAATTTGAACTCTAGATCCAGATGATCCTGAGTCAATCACAATACCATAATTTTCATCCTCGACATTGTTCAGCATGGTGCCAATGAGTGTTGTGTACAGCTTTGTATTAACTTGGCTCTGAATTTATTGTTAGGGCTGGCTTGCCTTGTGGACGACAATGATTTCGCGGCGTGGTGTGAAAATGCCAAATTACAATGAAACACTCCACATAGAAAGAAGGGACTTATTGAGTTATACATTACCTTCCAGAATCAAGCAACTAATATCCTTTCCGTTAACGTAATAGGGATTGAACATGATAGTTCTTCCAAACACGCCGCCCACTCCCGTGCAATTGACCGACCCCACTTCAGCAATACCTCAAAATGTATTAACGTTGCGCTCGGCCTTGCAAAGACCAAGTCTATCCAATTATAATGAATCAATTCGGTATGTGGTGAATCTTGAGCAATACCTTGATGCAATTATTGATCTATCTGACACCACAGATTTACGCAGCACGTTTGTTAGCACTAATATTCCATGGTCTAATGTCAGCAAAGGCGACATCAAACTGAAAATATTTAAAGTAAAATCAAAGAAAGCTGTCGTTGATAAATGGTCATTGGGTAATGAGTTATCGATGACTTTAATATCCGCGGCTTTGATCTACAATAGAGTGGCATCAGAGCTATCCAATGAGACTATTAATTTGGAGTTGGACCTACCTGCAAAGCCAGAAGATTACAATGAGAATTGGAAACAGATCATGAGTTTATATAAGAAATCGGTGTCGATGATGTTATTAGCAGGGCAAATGGGAAGGAATTTGATACAATCTAAGGAGGATGTGCTATTCATTAATCCAACCATTTATTCGTTCATTTTAAAGTTAACAGACATATCAATGCAAATGTCCGTCTTGTCCAAATTTTTATGGATAAGCAGATATACATTCAATCAACAAGAAAACACCAGTGCGGGAAATAGCATGACTTTGGCTAAAGTTGCAATATATTGCATGAATGAGCTCGACATGGTTCAACGTATTCTCGAGGAACTCAATATTTCCGTGAAAAATAGCATAAAAACAGACTCAGGGGTAATAAACCTTGATTATACGGATTGGGATACATATCTACAGGTTGTCAGAAGGTATGTTAGTGCATACGCCGGATTTTATTTGGCTGTACAAAGCTATCACGATCATAGGTATGGCAATGCCCTTGGGTTGATTCAATTCAGCTTGTTGTCCCTACAGAGCAAAAAGGATCTACCGACTTCATCCTTCTTGAATAAAAAAGTCACTTTGAAACATTTTAGAGATAGAGTGTCGCAAAGAAAGCAAGAGAATATACTACTGAACTTGAACTCGATATCGACCTTGGACATAAACAAATCAGCCTTTAACGGGAAAAGTGGAATTGTGTTGAATGATTTGTCGTACCTTTTTGACCAGCTTATCAAATTGAATTTGAAAATCTCACTGGAGAATAATACCTTGCATTTTGATGAAATTGTTCATTGGTCTGCAATCAATAGTGATGCAAAGTGGCCAATAGGCTCCAAGATACCAGTGTCTCATGTCGAAGCTTATTCTCCAAACCATACAAAAAGCAAATTTGAGCAAGACTATTCAGGCCGTGGTGAATACTACTGAGATTGTGACACCAACAAAGTTATACATAATCAAGGTTATTGTAAATCTTTTATATAGTTTTGATATTCGTTTTGTAATATTTTAAACATTAAATAGAAGATATACTATAACAAAATTAGCATAAATTCAGACACAACTGAACTAAATATAAAACATGGTGTTCCTAACTCCTACCGCGACGTTATTGCCTAACCTTTTTTTGAAGTCATCAAGAAGTCCCGGTCCGGTGGTCATCTCTTTTGTTGCTGATCCAACATAGTGTCTTGCACGTTTACACAAAAGATCCGCATAATAAGCCGCGAGTACTACCTTTACACTTTTGGTAGCTCTTCCAAAGGTATGACAAAGATTGTACGTTATTCTTTGAATGTCGTCTGAGGTGTAGCTGTTTTCATCGTGTAACACGTAATAGTGCGCTGGAATACCGGTTCCTTGTAACGCTTGTTGTGATTGAATGTAAAAATCAAAGAATGAAATAGAAGTAATATCACGATCAACAATGGTTCCGGGAATCACATTATCATTAGACGTGACAGCTGTCTTTCTCTTTGTCAGAGAGTCAACAACATTCTGTTCAAGAGGAATGAATCTAGTGTGATGTCTTTTAACAACAATCATAAATGTGATCTTGGGGGTGTAGTTGGGCATATTATTCTGTATTCCATACTCTACAAAAGCTGCCTTTATCTTGGGCAATTCCTCTTTCAATATGGTATAGTACTGACTTTCAGACACGCCATCACGGTAGAATAAAACTTTGGAAGGAAATGCTTTGACCTTCTTATGGAAATTCTCCAATCTTTCAAACACCATCGATTTCACATCAGCAATTACTTTACGACCACCAGCCTGAACTCGTATTGAACCCGGAAATTTGTTGAAAATACCATCTTCACTACCAACGACAGAAGCAATAGAGACCGAGTCTTCATTTTGCTGGCCCGTGGGATGAGTCACATCTGCTCCAAGAATAAAAACGGGAACCTTTCTATTGTCAAATAAACCAGCACTGCTGGCCACAGATAAACGATGGTTAGACCCACCCAATTTCAAATTGATCTTCATTGCCAACTGTGCAAACAAAGCCATGTCAAACTTGTCAAATTTCTTCTTAGTGAATGTGTCTAAAATGACACAACTATTGTTCAAACCAACTTTCAAGTCTGCCGCTCTCTTCACGGCACGGTAGTACTTTGTATCTTTATTTGGCAATACAATAATAACATAATCACATTTGTTTGTCAATTTAGCAGTTTGCAAAATATCAGTAAGCGTTCCTTCAAGCAACTGTTCATCTCTTACATTTGATGATTCCAAGGCAACAGAATACTTTTTGAACCTATCGCCAGCATTCTTAATGCCTAGCCTATTCAACTCTCTAAAAAAGATGGAGCAAGCCTCCCCTAAATCATCCTTTTTCCTTTCTGAATATTGATTCTCTAAAATCACAACGCCAAAAGTGTAGATGCTCTTAGTATTGGGGGTTTCAACAAACTGAGCACTTTTAAGATTCCAATTACCCTTTGTTTTTTCCGTCCATCCATTAAACGCTTCCTCTTTATAATTAATTTTTTTGTTCTTGTACTCGATCACTGGTGCTGGCAAGACTCTAGAGGGAATTTTGGTGAAGTTTGTGTCAATCTTACCGAAATCAATGTCACCAAAAGTTGAGGTTTTTTGCTGAGTAATAAACTTGGCCTTATCCATCGGTCTCATTGCAGTCAATCTAATGATGGTTCGGGTATCCCAGACATCCCCTTTGTATTGCTGATGAGGAATGATGAACGCGACCTCCATAGGTAAATAGGCAAATGGGCCAATTTTAAGTAAAGGTAGAGTGGGATACTTCAATTTGACCCCCCACCTATCTGCAAAATAGCTATCCACAGTTACCACCTTTCCATTGGAGTCCTCGAACTTGTGGGTGTTCGCATTATCTTTGAAATTCAACCCTTGTACAGCTTTTGCAGAACCCCTCTTGAGATAGTTTCTTTGAATTTTGACCCCTTTCAAAAAGAATTGAACTTTCTTGAAATCTGACTCTGTTGGCGTTTGACTTGTGCTTAGGTAATCCTTTACCAAGTCAATTACATTCATTGGTTGACCATCAGGCTTGAATGCTTTGTAAAATATTGCTGGAGTGGGATTTAAGTTGAGCTTGATGTTGTTGAATGAGCACCTCACCGAAACAAATGTTCCCAAAGTGATAATTAATCCTTGTTGAAAGTCTTCTATTGGTATACTCTTGTCAAAAAAGAAAAACTTGTTTGATCCCAAGCTGACAACGCTCTTGTTCTCCAAAACTTTTGACCCAATCACTGCAATCAAGGCATTAGTATACTCAGTCACTTCCTGAAAAGTTTTCGTATATGTCTGCATTGTTGAATACTTGATCATGTCGTCAAACTTGAGCTTTTTGACATACTGAACTTTGATTGAAACCGACTTTTCTGCAAATGGGTAAACAACAACATCCTCCACCGGTAAGGGCACTTTGGAATACATCGAGCTGAAATCGCGATAATAAATATCAGACCTCTTGCTCTTGAATGGTTCGAGGTTGAATAAGTAGTTGTCTACGGCATCTTTAATTTTAAGTGTTGGACCCTTGCTTTTTGGCTTGCCTTCTTTAGTACCTTTACCCTCTTTTTCCTCTTGGATCTCTACAAAGTACATGTACAACTTCAAACCTGCCACTTGGTACTTGAAATAGTTCGTCCCAACGTCTGTTCTTACTCCAAGGTTTCCATAATCATGTCTCAATTGAATCTTGTAGGAATCATTGCCAATCTCAGTAGCAAATTTCTTCTTGTAACTCTGTATCGCGTTTAATGCACTTTCATTCGAAGCCACATCCTGAAAGTCAACCTTAACATCACTAATCTTGTACAAACTATGTCCTCCAGCCCTGCCTCGACCTCCACTACTACCTCTACCACATCTACGACCCCTGTTACCTCTCTCATCCCGAGTTATCCTCTGAGCTGCGCCGCCTCTGCCGCGACCTCCTGCACAACCCCTACCTCTTTCTCGTCCACCACTCATATATAACTCAATTGTTTTTTGGAGATTTGGAGCAAACACTAGAGCCACTCTGAACAGTGGTGACGTGTCCGACAGACCTATTTTAGAAAAATAATTGTGAATCAATAAAAGAGTGTGCTAAAAGAATTCAGGGGGTGCGATTGAGGGGGTTCGTATTTTGGAATGATAAAGGTGGCTTGCTACCAAATGCCTAAAAGTCGTGTACTTTTACAGATATCTACTTGACACTTTGTTAAGCACAAGAAGCAGAGTGATGTTGTGCTAAGTGATCCTAATCGGTACATATGGAATCACAATATCTCTACGAATAGTATTAGTAAAGACCTTCGCTAACCAGAATAAGCTGTGTATTTTAATCGTAACCAAAAAGTGACAACCAGTTTTGGTTGGACCAGATTCCAGAATAGTCTCCTATTTCGATGCACTTTGAATCGATAAGCCATCTTATCACAACCTCAAATTCACGTCTGCTCAACAAATTGCAAAATTTCTCGTACAACAACAGAGCCTGTATACCGGGTCGATAGTGGATTACATACAACAATGAAATGATAATATGAGTCCAAAGTTTCACATCAATTTGACCTTCAACATCGACCCATATGTAGGAACATGGTTTGCCAACTGGAACGCGGACTTTTGAAATACCCTGATTAATCGGAACGTTATTGGGTCCTTTGAAAACAATCAATTCGCAAGTCAAGGCATCTTTGTCCATCGACCTTGACTCATATCCCTCAAAAGTATAATTTTTATCAATATGGCCAAGCGAAATTCCGTTTAGGGATATCAAGTTCAATAACTCAGCCATATCCCCATCCTCGATACCTTGAGATAAAAGTATTCCTCGTTGTGAATTCGTTGCTTCTTTGACATTTTCCCCAAATAAATCTGCTTGCTTAAAAAAGGAAATAGAAAGCTTTGAGGTGAGGCCTGTATACACCTTTTCAGTTAATTTGTATTGGTTCGTGTCTTCATCAACGCGAACAATCTCTTTCTCGTCTTCCATGGCGGCAAAGGCTGCCTCAATATCCTCTGGTTTGAATCGAGACAAGATCTCTTTGATTTGCTTTGTTTTCTTCGTATTCGAAGATCTATACACTCCTTTCATCGCAGTTTTCACAGGTTCCAATGGGTCTGATACCAAATCCTGTGGAACATTGTAAAAAAAAGGAGCATTAGCAAGTGCTTCCTCTTTCTGTTTCATTGAGTCAGAATCAATCTGTTCAAATAGTTCACTGTGTGTTTCAGCAGTAATCTTCTTGCTATAATTTGCCATGTTTTCAACCAACGTGGAGTATAAAGGAAATTTGTCGGTGATTTCAATCTTGGAGGTGTCAAAGCCCGCCCATAGATTAAGGTAAAATGGAAGGTCAATGTTCTCCAAATCTTCAACTACGACATACAGTTCTTCTACACCTTTCATCACCACTCGTTCAAACTCTTCCACACCTTTATTCACTGCATCAAGACCACCCACTTGTTTTCTAACATGCACCCACGTTCTCTTCAACGATCTTGCATCACAGTCCTTGAACATCGATGCCACTAAGTCGTAATCAATAAACGATTTGTTAAACGCTTTGCATATGCAAATTGCTCGGAAAAGTGTGGTAGTATCACTCGTGTCAAATTGAGTTTGGATTCTGTGTCCTTTACGTTGACGATTGAGTTTCTGCTCTCTTTTGTCTCGAGAACTCCTCTTTTTAATGCCTCTTGTTTGTAGAACGGATTTGTCTAGTTCAAATGTACCCAATTGGTCTTCAAACTTTCCACTAAATGCTTCAGCTGCATTGACGTTGGCACTAAAGTCCAAAATGCTATCAAACTCCAGTTTGACCTTTGGTGCAGGTCGACGGCGACTCATCTTTGTCTTGTCTTTACTATGCAAGGATGTTAACCGGGTCGTTCTTCTCTTCAAAGCCTCTCTAGAATTAATAAGGGTGTAGTCAGTTTCAACAAGTCGACGCGGAATTGGACCCCTTTCTGATGTGTTTTTGATGGGCTCTTTGCTTTTTGACTTGATTTGCTCGACAAATTCATCCAGGGGTCGATGCTTTGGGTCATTCAAAATAATCAACCTACGATTTATTTCCCTTCCACTTTGAACCACTGGGATCACTTGTACTTCTATCACACCCGTAGTAGCAAGTTTGTTCAAATCACGAGCAATAGTTTTGATATCTGTGGGTTTCTCCAGTTGAATTTTTTCATCAAGCATTCTGCCAAGCTTTGCACTGGTGAAAGTTGCTCCTCCCAATTCGATTATCAACTGAACAAACTGATCTCGTCTATAAGCACCCTTCACATCTGCATCGTCAATCTTTGATTTTTGCTCCTCCTTTCTAAATCGTGTATTCTTCGGTCTTTGATTAATTTGGGGGGTGTACAGTCGGTTTGAAGATTCTGAAGCTGGGGCTAGACTTTGTCTTGAAAACTTCAGGACACCCTTTTTGCCACTATCATCAAGCAATGTCTCATCATCTTTAGGGGCATTTTCAAGCTTCACCTTGGCAACTGGCTTCTCAACCTCCACGTCTTTTGCATCAGCGTCATTTGTATCTCCAAGAATGAAATCCTGATCCTCTTCAACTTCCATTGGTGCATCCTCTTTATCGTACGAGTCCACGTCCGGAGTATCGAGCGACTTAAGTTTTCCTCTTTGACGTAGTCTCCGCTTCCTTGGTGCTGTTAGATCAATTTTGTCAGTTCCTTCAACTTTACGTTTTTTTGCACCCTCGCCTTCCAGTCTAGTTTCCATCGGGGCCTTTATATGATACAGCGATGCCTCCTCATGTGATACTTTCTTGCCATGGATAAAGTCAGGTACAGAAAGCAAAGGTCCGCTTGGCGTCTTTTCAATCTTTACATAATGCTGCTTTTCCAAACTAGCGAGGGATGTGCTTAGTAGTTTCCTCTCTGGCCTCTTCTTTTTATGCGCCTTTGTCAATTTTGCCTTGAAATTGTCAATGGTGTAATATCGATAGTATTTCAATCTCCCATCAGATTCGCTTTGTTTTACAATTGCAGTATTGCTATGCTCGGGACAGTAACTCAATAGTGGCTCTAACCCTCCATCCTTGTATAAATAGTCAGTATTGTTTTCTAATAGCCTTGTGATTTGACGATGCTTTACATCGCCCAGGATCGATGTCACAATCTGTTTTGCTATAATTCCATCACTTCCTGAGTTTTTGATCGCTTCGTATACCTGAGCAGTGAGTGGAAAGATATCGTTAAAAGTAGCAATAAAATAATCGTCATCGTCGCAATCTTCTTCATGTTCTTCGAATCGAGTTTCGGGATCTTGTCCTGTTCTTAAACTCAAATCCCAAGTATCGTACCCATCTTCCAAACTCAGACTTGGCAAGTCTTTTACAAACCTTAATGCATAAAGTTTTCTGGATGGATGAGTTTGATCCTGAACATCAATTCTCTCAATGTATCCATTTTCGCACAAGTTTTCAATCACTGAACCAAACAACCTAGCAGCTTGTGAATTTCTATTCATTTTCAACTCCACTTTCATATCACGGAATGTTCTTATGTTATTTTGAGCTTGCTTCAATGCATTCATGATGAACTTTCTCATCCTTACTGGGGTATGATCAAATCCATTCTCTTCGTCATCACCTTTTTTAACTTTTGAGGCATCGCCAAACTTGTAATGAACCGCCCACGTGCTATGTATTCTCTTTTCCTCATAGAACCTGTGCTCCTTAACTATTAAGCCCGCTTCTTCGAGCTTGTTTAATCTCCCGGTCATCGACCGCTTGTCTTGCCCTGTAGTCAGGGGTAAGTCACTAGCCCAAGTTCCTTTCGCTCCATGTCTAGCTATCTCTTGTAGCAATTGGTATGGGAAGGCACCAAGTGTGAGGATAAATTTTTTGTTATTCGACACTCCTGTCAAGTAGTAGCATTGGGTCTCTTCGGTGGGGAGAACCCTCAATTCCTGCGATCTCTTTTGTTTCGAAATGAATGATTGATAATTTGACTCAATTGTAATGGGTTCTTTATCGTACGTCACATAGAATTTAACCTCTGCATTTTCATTCTCATCTCTATAATCAAAGAATAACCACTTCCAGATAATATCTTTTTGAAACTTATCCAACTCTTCTGTTTGCTTGAACTCTTGTTGAATCACCTGCCATAGCTCAGATAAGAGCAATCCCCGGAACCCTGAAAAGGACAACTTTTCTGCTACGAATGCAACTGTCTCGTATGGGGTATAAGGAAACAGCATATCTGTTTAAACTGCTTGATTAATATGACTGGATTCCCTTGTAGTTGATGCCACGATGATTGAAGAACTACTATGTCTCTGTCTTTTGTTTACAATACCTTTTGAATTACGTAACTCCTGACCTAAGCTAGCTCTCACTTTTAAAGTTTTTTGTTTTTTTCTTCTGTTTCTCTCTCTGCTGTTGGGTGCATTCAGTTGCATTCATTAACTTTTACATTTTTTGCAACTTTATTGACAACGAGCTTCGTGGAATCGAAAAGGATGACTGAGTTTGATGACGAGCCAATAACTTTGTCGGCACACGCCTTAGCTGCCTTACAAGAATTTCAACAGGAGGAAAAACAGCGTATTGAAAAATTTGAATCATTATACAAAGCCTCGGAAAATAAATTCGATGAACAGCAAGCAAAACCGGTTGAGGTGAAAATTGATGATTTCAAAGAGGACTGGCAGTTATCGCAGTTTTGGTATGCGGACGATACTGCGAGGACGCTAGGCAAGGCTTTATTAGAGGGAGCTGATGAAGATACTGTAATTGTTGTTGCTTCTGCTCCATCTGTATATGCTGCAATAAAACAATTTCCCAAAGACGAAATACCCACAAAGCATATTTATTTGTTGGAGTATGATTCTAGATTCAAAGTTTTGGCAGGAAGTGACCGTTTTTTCCTGTACGACTACAACAAGCCCAATGATATTCCAGATCTTTTGAGACACAAATGTCATCGACTTCTCATTGATCCACCATTTTTAGAAGCCAATTGTCAAACAAAAAGTGCACAAGCAGCAAAAAATTTGTTAGTAAAGGAAAACGAACGACTGGGGAGAACAGAGTCTGGAGATATAAAGTTCAAGTTGATTTCCTCAACTGGTGAAAGGATGCACGACGTTGTCACCAACCATTACCCTGGCACCAAAATCACCAACTTTTACCCAGAGCACAAGAATGGGTTGAGCAATGAATTCAGGTGTTATGCCACTTTCGAATGCAGTCACTGGAAATTTACGAATGAAGATTAAATAGAAATTTAGAAACAGTTAGAGAGCTTACATTTGATATTGTAAACGTTACCTAGTCATTAGAATATTACCAAAAATAAAAGTAATCCTAAATTTGTCTATTTGAGATACTTACAATTTTTGCATAGCAGCAATATCAGTAGATTGAACGTGGTCCTCATCTTCTTCAACGGCAGCTTGCAAGTCATCTAATGAAACCAAAGCATCTTCAACAACCAAGTTAATTTGCAATTTCTTGATACCGAAACCAACTGGAATCCATTGGTGAGCACCCCAAGTCAAACCATCCATTTGAATGTTTTTGACGTTGGTCAACAATTCGTCCAAATCGGTTTCATCATCCCATGGCTTAACATCCAAAGTGACAATGGACTTAGCAGCTGGTTTTGGACCTTTAGCGGCCTTCTTGGCGGCGTATTCAGCCAATCTTTGTTGTTTCAATTTTTCAGCTTCTTCATCAACTTCATCATCATCTGAACCAAACAAATCCACATCATCATCATCTTCTTCAGCAGCAGCAGCGCCAGCTGATGAAGAGGAAGCAGCTGGGGCTTTACCAGCTGGCAATGAGTCAAATTCTTCAGTAAATGAAGCAATATGGTTGAACCATCTGGTAAAGTGTGGGTATTCTTTTTGGAAAGCCTTGTAAACAGAGACATCAGCTTGGGTGGCTTCAGCACTAAAGCAAAAAAGTTAGTATACGTTGTTTAAGCAAAAAAAATTCCTCTCCATTATAGTCTCTTAATATTCCACACATGGTAAATAAAAACTGTCAGATAAAAGATTTAAATCTTCTTTGTCACTCATGCGGTGGGTCTTGAGGCCACCTCATAAACACGGACCAAAGATTATGATCATCATAGTAATTCGAAACAAAGTTTCAGGTTTGGGAATACAAGCCTAATTGATTGATTGGAGGACCCAAATTGAGCAATGGAACGCTCAATGTTGGAAAGGGATCTAAAAAAAAAAATTCTAAACAAGCAATTGGCACATACCCGTTGTCAACGTATGACTTGTCTTTCAAGAAATCATTCAATGATTTGATAGTTTCAAGGGTTTTGAAATCAGTGTATGACATATTGACGTTGTGATGTGTGAATAGAATTGAATTGACTTTGAACCGAAAAGGAACTGTTTTTCAAGTGATGACTGAAGAGAAGAAAATTTTCTGAGCCCTCCCTCTCTATACAATTGAAAAATTTTTCTTCTTCTCATTGCTACCACGTTGGCACTTCAATTTACACGCACAAACATGCTGTCATAACAAATGAGTGTAATTACTACTACAACGGTAAATAATCTACTCCTCTACCCAACCACTCAATTAGATACTCTTCTTGCGTTATGTTTCTTTCCCATACGTTCAAGACAATCTCTTTTAACGACGCAGTTGTTCCCATTTTTGTATTTTCATATAGATTATCCATAAATCGTGTTAAGCAAGATCTTTCCCAATCATTTTTGCATTCACAACCAACAGCATAAACTGGCCACACCATTTGGGTCACCAATGATGACTTTGAATCCATCTGGTCGTAAGTGTGAATAAACTCGGCGGCCAATTTCAGGTTTGTGTCCATATAGTACTCTGGTTCAACGACTTTGTTCAAAGTAATCCAAACTGCTAGAGACCAACATAAGGCGCACTTTAACCGATTGGCAAATGATTCTGTACTATCCTTATCGTACGCAAGAACATAGTCTCGGTAACTGACCAAAGAGTATCGTATCCGCTGATACACATTAGTCCTATCTTCATCTTCCAACAACCCATTATACTTTTTATTTCTCAAACGAGCAACTTCACCTATGGCGACAAAAATCTCACCAGGACAGCCCATCATCTTTGATGTGGATATGCCGTCAATAGCTCGGCCATACCATTGAGGCAAACAATATGGTTCACGACAGTCGGGGGTGACAATCGCTCCAATTGTGTCGTACCAGCTTAACACAACTGCCAAAGACCGCCTCTTGTCGCTTGTTTTCAATATCTGGTTATAAAATACAGGATCTTTGCATATGGTGGCAAATATTTTGAAAAACTCTCTCGCTATTGAGCTCTTGCCCTTTTCAAGAACAGCAAATAACAAGTGCACATTCATGAGAACTAGGATGACAAAGTAGCTCATATGCTTTTTGTTTACATCAACAGAAGCGTCATTTACTTCCTGCTCTTTGTTCATCTTGCTCGAATTCTCCCGAATATAGTGAATCAAATGGTCCATAGTGTTGTTGATATGAGCAACGCCCTTTTGATATAATTCAGTACCACCTGCTCTACTTTCATACATATGGATACATGCCAATGATATGAAGCAGCTTCTTGCTGTGTCAAAATCGCAATATTGTAATGCTAAATCTGGCCAAGGAGATTTGGGGTGCCCATCCAACAAGGGTAACAATTTTTTGAAAAAATGTTTCAACATCATATTTTCCTCTTGGTGGCTCATGGCAAATAATGTAGTAGGGTCAGGCGGTGCTGCCAAGGAATTACCAGTATCCCCACGAGAGTCAACATTGTTCAACAATAACTTATGGTTTGCATCAAATATTTGTGACTTGTCTATGAAATCGATGATTTGAAAATCAAAATTGGCAAAGTCATTCAAAGGCGGTGAGATTTGATTATCTGGTAATGGCATGTTCATATTTGTATTCTCATTCGAGGTGGACAATAGTGACTGGAGGTCTTCAAATAGGGCACTACTAAAATGATTCAAGTTCGTACTAGACGACGTAGTTGTGATCATTGGCGTCAATGGGGTTTGATCTGGCGTGGTCCCTCGTTCAAGAACATGCAGAGACAGTGTGGTGTACGCGGGATCGTTCATAGGCAGTGACGAGGACCCTTCATTCTCGAACTTCACCCCACTTTGTTTTGACTCCTCATTCTCCACTTGATCCAATGCATTCTTCTTCTTTTTCTTGACCCCTCCTTGTTGAAAGAAGTCAAATGAAAGTCGTAGCCCATACCCTTCGCATTTGCGACCTGTCTTTTTGCAGTTGTTGCAGATTGGTTTAGCTTCATCGCATTTTCTGTGCCTTGTAAAATGAGAGTTAGTAAGGCGGCTAAACACATGGAAGCTTTGCATATTCTGACATACCGTTTTTTGCAGGTCCAACAGCCCGTTCTCACTCTTGTAATCTTTCCCATACACTTGTAACTACTATCCTGGGGTTAGCTGTAGTTTTAGTTTTTCACCCTCGTTTTGGTCCCCATCACGAAGGCCCTCATATTATTATCAGTGTCTGAAAATAATAAGATACAACTAACCCCAATTACGGAAAAAGAGCCACCCGCACTTAAAAAGTTTAAACCCGCAAATTGTAATTGTCCGCACGACTTTTAATCTCGACCCTAGCTGCTCACTACTTATTTGTTAGATCTTGAGCTGACCCTAAAGAAGAGCAACTACGAAGCGTATGAGACACATTGGTGCTGTTGTCAGTCTTTTGTTATGCTCAGTTACTGCACATGAGTATCGTCCTTTTGACAGGTCGCAATTGAGTTTAGAGTCCATTTTTGAACAATTTGACTATCCATCGCTTGCAGAATCACCATGGAAGGTATCTAGGGCAAAAAAGTATGACGAAGGGAGGGATGAAATTGTTCAGTATAAAGGGGAATGGGCGATTGAGCAGCCGCGCCTCTATCCAGGATTTGAAAATGATTTGGGATTGGTTATGAAGTCAAGGGCATCACATTATTCAATCGCCTACAAACTACCACATCCCATCAACAACATCGACAAAGATTTGGTAATTCAATACGAGGTGAAATTGCAAAAGGGGTTGGATTGTGGTGGAGCTTATATCAAACTTCTTGATGAGTCAACCAACTATCAATTTCTAAACTCGGAAACCCCCTATCTGATAATGTTTGGCCCTGACAAATGTGGTAGTGAAAACAAAGTTTACGTGATCTTGCGAAAGCAATTACCTAATGGCGAAGTTGAAGAGAAACAACTACGCTCTCCACCATTGGCCAGAATTAACGACTTGAGCAATTTATATACATTGATTATCAGACCAAATAGTGATTTAGAGGTTCGCATCAATGGCAAAGTTGTGGAACTGGGGAACCTCGTTACCGACTTGGATCTATTTTCACCAACAATGAACCCTCCAAAAATTGTTGAAGATCCAAACGACCGAAAACCAGACGACTGGGATGATCGCAAACACATTCCTGATCCAAATGTGGAACCACCTGAGGATTATGAGAAATTGCATGCGCACCCCGTTATACCTGACCCTGATGCAGTAATGCCAGACGAGTGGGATGAATCTGCACCTCGTTATATCCCCGACCCAAATGCTGTGAAGCCTGATGATGCACCACAAAATTGGCAACCACCAATGATTGTCAACCCCAAATGTGAAACGGGTTGTGGTAAATGGACCCCGCCAATGATTGCTAATCTTGATTACAAAGGTCCATGGTTTGCGCCAGAGATTGAAAACCCAAACTTTCAAGGTGTTTGGCATCCACGAGAAATTGTCAACCCGGACTATTATGAATTGGAGAACCCATACAAATTGGATAAGCCAGTTGGTGGTCTTGGGTTTGAATTATGGAACATGGATGGTGAAGTTTTATTCGATAACATCTATGTAGGAAACTCCATTCCTGAAGCTGAACTAGTTGGCAATAAAACATTTGTGGTTAAGCAAAAGTTGGAGTATGAACACAAGGTGAACAATCCACAAAAAGCACCAAATGAGCCCGTAGCTCCACCTCCAAATTTTGATGACATTTTGAATGATGATTCCATGTCCACCTTGCGTCAATTTGCCATCTTCATCAAGTTGTTGACGAGAAAGGAATACTTGGACTTTTCAGATTTTATTTTTGAGCTTTTGCTTAATCCAGTTAGTACTGTGGTGAGATACCCTATTAGGACTGTGATCTATTGCTTTCTCGTGTTGTTTGTGATACTGGTTGTCGGTGGTGTGGCCAGTGTTTTGGTATTTGTTTTATCTAGCCAAACTGTAGATATCAATGTGGAGGAGGCTAAAACAAGGTCGGATGATGGAGATGATATTGTAGTGATTAACTCAAATGCAGTGGCGGAAACCGAAAGAGATAGCGGTCTGGCTTTGAGACAACGATGATGTATTGTAAATGCTTTTAAATAGCTCAAATATTACTTTGGATGTGACTTCTTTTTTGCATCATTCTGCAGCAAAAACGTAACCTCAAAAGAATCAATGGCGGCTTAAAGCCGTAGTTCTATGTTAGATATATTCAATAACTACACCGCAGTGATGAACAGCATACTTATTACCTCTAACCACCTCTACTGTCTTAAAAAAGTTCACGATTGAGAATCTTCATCAAATGACGTCAATTCCATTTAAAGGTCGTGTTCAGAGCCCAAATTTCTCCCCGACTTTTTTTTTTTTTTCGATTCTCTCTTGCTGTGGCTGTTGCATTATAAACATTCTTCTCTATCATTTATAATGTAGGCTTTGTTTAATTGAGGTGAAAGTTCCGAAATTCAACACCTTTATCGAATGTGCTAGTTTCTGCATTTGCACTATTATCCTCACCCACTTAGTACTTGAAACAGTTTCTACAAATGGCTGACGAAACAACACCATTGACCGGAACCACCGGTAATCCCCACGTGGAGCCCAACCCTAACCTCAAATCGAAAAGCTTTTTCAAAACAAGACCAGTTAAAAAGTTCAGCTACTTTATTATACCTACGCTATTCATTTGCTTTTTCATGTACAGATTCTTTCAATTTGAAACGAAAGTTGCATCAACGTCGTTGCTCGGTCCGTCGTTAACGTTGAGATTATACACAAACAACATTAGATATGACAATATCAATTATCGTGACCCGCATGAAAAATTATGGACTAAGCGTCGAGTTCAAAGCATCAACTCCATGGAGTTCAATACTGCTATTGGACACGCCAATGTGATTTGTTTACAAGAGGTACTCGTCAACCAATTACACGATATTTTGAATGGATTGAATGCCAATGATGATGATGAATGGACGTATTATGGTGTTGGGAGAACCGATGGCGTTGAAGCAGGTGAGTTTGCTCCTATTCTTTTTAAACACAGGGACTTTTTTGTATTGGAAAACACAACATTCTGGTTAAGTCCAACTCCAGATAGACCAAGTAAAGGGTGGGATGCGGCTTTGGAAAGGATAGTTACCATGGTGACTTTCCAAAGTAAGCTTAACCCATTGATCAAGTTTAACGTTTTCAATACGCATTATGATCATCGAGGACACATTGCCAGACGCCGGTCGTCGCAGTTAATTGTTGATAAAATGAAGAATTATAATGGGTATCCATCCTTCCTTTGTGGCGATTTCAATACTGAACCAAGAGATGAACCTTATGGAATCTTGACTGCTGCTGGATTTAAAGATAGTAGAATTTTGATTGACAAGCGTTTTTCCTATGGACACGAGACTACATTTACTGGCTTTGACGTGACTAATGAACCTTACTCGATTATCGATTACATTTGGTCCCCTTATTTTACCAAACAACATGTGATCAAAGATGCCCCTTACAATGAAGATGAAGCAGCCAAAGAAGCTTTGACAATGAACAATTACTACAAATTAGATCACCATGAGTATTATTCTATTATCTTGAAACAGTTCGGTATCTTGAGCAACTTTTTGAAAGGGTTCCACTTTTCTGACCATCGACCAGTAGTTGCTACTTACGAAATTGAACGAACAAGATTGTTTTAGATTTAAATTGTTTTGAATAAAAAGACGTTTTGGATTACAATTTGCAAAAAGGTTGGTAGTAGATTGAAGCTCTCTGCGGATAGAGGAGTGTTACGAGTACATTTGTAGCGCTGATATCATTTCTCCGTAGAAGCGCATCCCTCTATCCGCGTATGCTTCAATAGACCTAGACCTTTTTGAAGAAGCTTGTTCAAGAGTTGGTGGTGCAGTTGATTGTAAAAATCTAAAAAAAAGTACATACCAACCAGGACACGAGGCTAAAATATAAACATCAAGCACGCGCTAAGCACTGTTCCCTCATATCAGCATATCCACGAATTTTGTTTGACATAACCAGCATTGAATTACACCCAAGCTCAGCTTTGCTAGCCGAGCGTGTATTGTCTGTATAATATTTGTTTATCATCAAATACCGTGTTTTATTTTATTATGAAGCAGGCACAAAATCAATACATAGTGAAACCCTAATGAAACAAGTGCAGGAAAAGCAAAGCACGAGAAGCTTTTTTTTATTTGGTAACAGCACCTACTTGGCTCACTCACAGGCCAGGTATGCGCAGTTGACACAGAAAACACGGCCGTGTACAGACTGTCTTGCAAACACGAAAATAAAATTGTAAACTCTAACTTTAATAATTGGAATATCATAATTATCTTCTCATTTCTAGTACGAGTCACTTTCATCTACTTCTCACGGGACCTTTATTCCTATAGCCAGCTGCAACACAAATCTTTTTTGCGCTGAACGATTTGGGTATATGGGGGGGGGGCGAAGCGCTACATCCGGACACAAGAATTGTATCAGTCCGTGGTCAGAATCAACTTTTGGGATGAAACAAAAGCTCTACCATTTTTACGACATGATCAGCGATCGTGAAATATGTAGGTCATTAAAGACGTAACAATCAGGCCCAATTCAAGCGTTGAAGGCTACCTTCGAGAAAGCTGAGACATTCAGTTACCCAATCCAACTTATTGTCCGACGGGATTTCATTCACAATCAAGCGGCTTTAGTTTGGAAACAAACGTGTAACAAAACCGCAAACGACCAAAGGAAAAAAAAAAAATCCAAAAAAAGGGGGCAATAAAAAACTTTGGGGGTAAAAGAGAGAAAAGGTTTACGCAATTTGAATGTAGAATGAAGTCGTTTTGAGTAGTGTACAATTGTTGTATCTTAATGTGCACAAAATGTAGAGCATGTAAACAAAGCTGGCTTTGTTGTTAAAAACCATAATATGGGACATCACTAAATATATCAAGAATTCTTTCTCGGCTAAAAGCGATGGAGGAGCTTGCTGCTATGAGGATACCCATATGTAGTTTTGTAGACAATAAAAAACCCATGTGTTTGTGAAATGCCTCTATTCTATTGCTTTATCGATTCGTAATTGTCATGGCTTGAAATTGATACAATAATTCACTACAATGCACAATGCCAACTAATTCGCTAATATGTTCTTTTTAAATTTTCTGCATTGGCTTTTGCTAAACTTAGAAACAATGTAAACAAATACAAAGCATAATACCATAAATGGTAATGAAGTATCCTACTACGAAAATGCACGAATAAGGTAAAACAAAATCAAAACTTTACAATTGACAGTTTGCCTTCACGACTGTAATGTGATATTTTGTACATTGTATTTGTTTGGTGTGATGGTTAGGATGTGCCCACCCTATTCGCCCCTTTTTACAGAGAAACATGACATCAAGGACGTCATTATGCGTGTGCTTGTATGTGAGGAAAAGCGAACATATATGTGATTACGGATAAAATTTGATTGCTGGTCATTGGCCATACGCAAAGTGGTCTGATGTAAAGATTAAATTGCCAAATATGTGCACATTATTGTAGACATTTCTACCTCCTTTTTTTTTTTTCCCTTGCTCCTAATTTATCGTACAGTAGTATTTAACACATGGTGCAGATGATCTCCATTTTTGTCAAACCGGGGTAGACACATACGAACTTGGACAGGTTAGTTTTACCTCAACCATTATTACCAAATTTTTCTGTCTACCGCATAACCATCTGTTCTTTCTTTCAATAAGTCTAATTCGCTGGTGACTAACATAGAGCCAAGAAAAAAAAATGTAATAGAAAAAGTGTAAAATGGTTTGAGAACTATTACTTACTTGCTTTTCTGAACAAATACAGTCACATTCACAAGATTATTATTATTATGACTTCACCAAAACAACTCGCGTCTTGGATGTTCCTGTAAGACCTGCTACACCGCCTCTCTATTCACCTGGATTATAAAATAATTGGGGAGGGGGATGGGGGCTGTGTAGAATTTGGGTTTGATTTCTGACGATGCTTGGCTAAAGTAAACATACACTACATGGTAACATAACTGAAAGTATAATATTTGACTGAACGAGAGAAGGCAACTTTATGGTTTCGTGTATTGTCTGAAATGAATGTAATACTTGACTTGCTTTATTCCCCCATGTATTTTGTCTTGTGGGGACCGAGCGAAAGTCATGAGATTCGTCATTATACAGCTTTTTAAGTGGTCATGCATCATATTTTGAAATGTGTCTATCAAAATGACAATCGGGGGCTTGAACTAGGTACCACAACGCCAAAAAGAGCGAACTAAAAAAAAAAAAAAAAAAAAAAACGAGACTATGCATATGCTCGTATTTCTCTTGGCATGTATTTTATTATTTTAACCCCAATTGAGATACCGTACCAAGACTTTCTTCGCTAATTTTATACTTGGTCTATACTAGTTAAGTTTGTTTGTTTGTTTGTTTGTTTGTTTTGTTTTGCTTTTGATGCTTTGCTATTTTAAGGACTTGATGAATGACAAATAGTGGGTTTGCCATATTGGGACAAGAATATGCAGTTTTCGTAGCTGATATTATTTTGTTCATTCCATTGTCACGGTATGCAAGAATTTGCATTCTAAAAAAACGTGTGACACATATTTATACAGGTTCTACCTTACTTTTCATTATAAATACCACTCTACATTTCCCATAGCTTTTGCAACTTCTGTTCTCTTTCTTTTTTTTTTCTTTCTTTACTTCAACTTTCTATTATCAACTAGAAACTTACCACTCGCTTGATTTACTACTACATTTTACAATGAGATTTTTTATTCCTGCTTCACTTTTGACTTTATCATCAGGTGCCTTGGCTGCCATTAGACCAGTCCAATTCTTTGCTACTTCAGACAACGAAGAAGTTAACGGAAAAGGTTTGTACTCAACTCACGAAGGTGCTGGTATCAACTACTTCTTCTTGGGTGCTGGTCAAACTTTACAATACAATGATGAAGCCAGAGTTGTTTACATTGAATTGAACTCACAACCACCAGCTAAACAATACCTTGCTTTCACTGGCGATGTTTTGTCATTGACTGTTGCTGAACAACCATTGCCAGTTGACATTGCTGAGGATGGTTCAGTAACCTTCCCAGGCTCAGATGCTCTTGCTGCTGCCAAGAACATCAACGACCCATACAGATACTCTGAATCTGTCTTTGCTGTTGTCAAAGCTGGTGGTGAAGGCTCAATCCCATTAACCGTTAGTGCTAAGTTTGGCGATGTTGAAGAAGAAGAAAAGCCAAGCTCAACTGAAGAAGCTCCAGAGTCCACTGATGTTTCATACGCAAACAAGACCGTTACTGTGTTTACCACTTACTGTCCAGAACCAACCACCTTGACTTTGACCGTGTGTGAAACTGTTTGTGAAGAAACCAAGGTTACCGTTTCTGAAGCTGGTGAAGTTACTGTTGAAAATGTCAAGTCAGAAGCTCCTGTTGAAACTACTGAAGCCCCAGCTGAAACCACTGAAGCCCCAACTGTGGAAGAGTCCCAAAGTGTTGCTGCCCCAGCTGTTACTAAAGAGCCAGAAGTTACTTCCTACGAAGGTTCTGCCGCTGCTGTCGGTGGTGCTGGTTTGGCTGCCATCGCTTTTGCCGCTGCTGGTTTAGTCTTCTAATCAACCAACCATTGGCTTATCCCATTTTTTTTTTAATTTGAATACACATTTGATTTTTGTTGGACATGTTTTCCATACTTTCTGTTTATTTTAAGTTTGTTTTAGTATAAGGCAGTTCTTTTCTGCTTCCTATACTGTTTGTTCCCATTCAAGGACAGACCATTTCGTGCATCACAGTATCATCAATAGCTGTGCTTTTTTATATTAGCTTTCAAAATAGTCTAATTTTAGTCCTTATTCTGTAATAAAATGAATTGCATCAGAGTCGTTCTGTACAAGTTGTTGTCAAGTTAAGCTTTTTTTGCTTAGACCAATAACTTCATATTTTTTGTTTATAGTGGGTGTTTCTCGGTACGTTCACTTCTCTCATAGCTTGGTGTTCACAAGTTATCGACAGAAAATGAGTATATCTTTTGATAGAGAAATATATATCTGAAGAGGTTGCTCGCTTTGAGCTAATCGAAGTGTTTAGAAGTGGGCTGAATACACAATTTTCCCATGTTTAAATATCTTGAATTAGATACCGAATTTCCATGATTTCGAAATTACCCTGAATACAGTTTTGTTCTCTTTATGACCTGTACACTTTTCTACGAATTGTCATTGTAAATGCAGAATTTTTTTGTCCTAATTTGGAAACAAATTTTGAGCTAGCAAACGGTAATTTGTGAAAGATAGCAAGTTACATAGCTCAATATTTTATGCAACCCTCTCGACAAGTGTAGCTTACTGATAGCTTTAATATGTCGACGATGAGATATCGTCACAACTCATTACTATGGGAGTCTTGGTATCCATTTTTCAATGTTCTTCCTATTCCCTAAGTTTTTTTTCGATAGTAGGACACTACGTCTTTATGTCATTATGTAACTGTATATAATCGTTAAATGTGCCAACTGTAAAATACTGAAGCGGAACAAGGCCCAAAAGTGTGAGGGGTTTCAAAGATACAGTAACACTCCCGAAACTGCTTCCTCACCCATATGCTTGCCTTGTGTAATAATTAAAGACGTGGATTTGTATGAGGTCATTGATTTCGGGTGTCTCCAGAAGAATGCAGAAATTGCAATCACACAACACAAGAGAGGGGAACCGAGCATCTCTCGACGCAAAGATAAAAAGCGCAATGTCTGAGAGGTATCACAACATCACTCGTGAGAAACATTCTTATCTACCTTCTTTTCTTTTTCTCCATACATTATTTCCTTAAACGGACACTTTTATTACCGTTCAGGGTACCTAACTTTTTTGTGACAGTGTTATTCTAATTATGTTTACATTGATTCTAAATTTAGCAAACAATTAATATCACAAACCTAACTAAAAAGGAACAAAAGAGCGACAAAGTTGTCGTGAAAGAACACAAACAATACTCGGAACAATAACTGCAAGATCGAATATCGAATCAGGGGGGAAACTACAAAACCAACGAGACTTGGCACGTCATTTGAGGCTTAACCTGTCATTCTGGTGCCAAAGCTTTCATTTATTCTCGCTCCCAAGCATATGCTACTATGAAAGCCTCTGTCTATTATCACTCTTATGCATTTATTCGTATTCACCTCGGCTTTGATTTTACAATTTTACCCTCGACCAAGTGATGCAGCCGAAAATAATTTTGTAACACTTTAAACTTGTTTTGTTGCTGTTGTTGTTGCATGAATGATTGGTCACTTCGGTTGTTTGTTTGTTTTATTTGTTTGATTTATTGTCTATTTGTTTGTTACTTTGTGTATCTGTTGGTTTGTCTGTTAGTTAGTTAGTTTGTTTGTTTTTTTGTTTGTTTGTTTGTTTGTTCTACGCTCGATGTTTTCCTATTTTTAGAGTTTGATGAGTTGCAGATAGATGTTGCCGTGCAAGCACGAAGACATGTTACCTTGATGGTTGACTTTGTTTTGTTGATTCCTCTGTTGATGTATGCAAGAGCTCTTATTATAAAAAGCGTGTGACAATGTCAGCTATGTCATAAGGCCCTCATTATAAATACCCCTCTAGTTTTCTATTCCATTTGCAGTTCATATTCCTGTTTTCTTCTCTTCGCATCTTCTTTTATAATTAACTTGATATACACCACTCGCTTGATTTACTACCACATTTTACAATGAGATTTTTTATTCCTGTTTCACTTTTGACTTTATCATCAGGTGCCTTGGCTGCTGTTAGACCAGTCCAATTATTTGCTTCCTCGGACAACAAGGAAATTGACGGACAAGGTTTGAGCTCAACTCACGAAGGTGCTGGTATCAACTACTTCTTCTTGGGTGCTGGTCAAACTTTACAATACAATGATGAAGCCAGAGTTGTTTACATTGAATTGAACTCACAACCACCAGCTAAACAATACCTTGCTTTCACTGGCGATGTTTTGTCATTGACTGTTGCTGAACAACCATTGCCAGTTGACATTGCTGAGGATGGTTCAGTAACCTTCCCAGGCTCAGATGCTCTTGCTGCTGCCAAGAACATCAACGACCCATACAGATACTCTGAATCTGTCTTTGCTGTTGTCAAAGCTGGTGGTGAAGGCTCAATCCCATTAACCGTTAGTGCTAAGTTTGGCGATGTTGAAGAAGAAGAAAAGCCAAGCTCAACTGAAGAAGCTCCAGAGTCCACTGATGTTTCATACGCAAACAAGACCGTTACTGTGTTTACCACTTACTGTCCAGAACCAACCACCTTGACTTTGACCGTGTGTGAAACTGTTTGTGAAGAAACCAAGGTTACCGTTTCTGAAGCTGGTGAAGTTACTGTTGAAAA
>OGTJ01000126.1_pt1 | contig 45071 bp, 20 predicted proteins | sample 1574611 | NCBI WGS metagenome assembly OGTJ01 (sample SAMN03295858, study PRJEB24534) | human gut metagenome | isolation source: fecal sample 1 from infant 9 | host: Homo sapiens | place: USA: Pittsburgh, PA | collected 2014-07
CCCCCCCACTTTTTTTTTACCCAGCACTTGTGTAAAGTATATAAAAAATGAACAAAAAAAGACCACCAAATTATGGCCTAGCTTTCGTAGACATGCCAAAATAAAAAAATATTCCCTTAAGATCCTATATAGCTTGAAAATAACTACTTACACAGCAAATTCAACTTCAACCACTTTTCACTAAATTGCTATTCTCGTCATCGTCATCACTATCATCAACCAGAAACGCATTATCAGTAGTGGTCTGTGTAGTTGAACCACCAGAACCAGCACCAGTACCAGCACCAATGGTCTTGTTCCCACTAGCAGAATCATGATGAGCTCCCTTTCTAGAGTCATCAACTACGTCACTTGACATTCTAGGACGACGAGGTAAATTAGGCGTGGTTTCTGGATCTTCCTCTTCATCATCATCATCATCATCATCATCACCATGGGCATCATCTTTTTTCTTGCCTCCTTTCTCCGCGTTCCCGCCACGACCAATTTGCTTACTCTTTTTCGCATCCTCCAGTTTCAAATTATCTTTATCAGTAATGGTAATTTGGTCTTGGAAATCACCAGTAATGATCTCAGGATCTTCATCAAATCGAGCACGATTGGTTTTGTTTCTCCAGTCATCATAGTATCTTCCACCACCTAAATTGCCAAAATTGTTGCCACCATCACGATGTGATTTGCTGCCAAATTGTTGACGTTGTGGTGGACGACGTTGAGAACCGGTAGCGCCGCCACCGCCACGTCTTTCATTGCCATGATCAAACTCATCATAGTCAAATTCGTCATTGGCACGATCGTATTTGGAATTGGTTCTGTTGTTGTTATTGTTGTTGGCTCCACTGCCAGCATTATCGAATTTCTTAGCAAGACCTGAAACCCATCCATTAATTGTTGTTCTTGCTTCTTCTAAACCTTGAGTAAAAGTTTCTTTTATAGTTTCAAATTCATCTGGTGATTCATCGTCATCATCAAATCCATCATCATCATTATTACGACGACGTTCACGACTTGAACGTGATCTCGCTGCCACACCTGCTCCCCCTCCTCGATTACTTCTTTCTCCATGATGTTGCCTTTGTCTTGCTTTTTCCTCACGCCTACGTCTTTGTCTCTCATCTTCCAACTCAAATTCTTTTTGCAATTTACGTGCCAATATCTCATCATCAGTAAAAGTATGCGACGTATCACTAGGAGCTCTACTTCTGACTAATCCACTTCCAAAAGCTGCACGTGGATTACTTGTAGGTTGATGTTGAGGATAAACTGGGATATCGGGTTTGAAAGTTGGATCAGACAAGTAAAGTAATGCACCAAATGCTGGTTCGGGATTACCTTGAGATGCAATAAGCACAGCTGTGATAATCTTGTCATCAGTTTGTGGAAATGCATCTTTTAAATCTTGAACAATTTGCTCAACTGGGTCCTTGGGTCTTTTTGGTGGTACTGGTGGAGCTGCTTCCTCAGTGGTAGTAGAAGTGGTGGTTGAAGGGTTGGAATCGGTAGATTGTGCCTTGTTTGTTGCATTTTTTGTCGCAACATCCTTCGGTTCGTCAGCAGTAGAGTCCTTCTTCTCATTATCATCACCAAGTGGTATATCTTCAATAGGTGCTTCTTCTTTTGCATCGCCTTTAGCCGTGTCTTTGTTTTCTGGCACCTCCTTTGAAGTTGCTTCACTAACTCCGCTGTCTTTAGTCTCCTTTTTTCCCAGTTTCGTATCATCAATTGAATCCAATGGTTGGGCAGATACTGCCTTTAAGTCGTCTTTCTTAGCCTTTGCCATATTCGAAGTGCAAATGATATAGTTCAAGTATGGTTATGGTTTTGGTTGTACAATGGTTCGTTGACTTGAGCTCTTTTTTTTTTTTTGTGGCGAGCAGTTTCGACGTCATTTTTCTGGAGATTTAGGTCGATTATTGCGCCGCACTATAATGTTTGCAAACTCTTGAGGTTAACACCAGACCATCACGATTGATTGCTACAAGGTTCTTGGATGACAGAAGAACACCGCGATTTCTTTGAAATTAAGTTTGGTGGTGTCTGACACATTATCATAGGATCTCCTATTGATGAAAATTTTGGCTATAGATTTGTTGCAACTGACGTGTACAGTAACCGTAGTTGATTTCTACAGTAATCGAAAGAGGGAGTCGAGCTTCTTGGTGTGTGCTTGATGCTCTCTTTGTTGTCTGAGTTGTTTACTGGGTTTGCCAATTTCGTATTGAACCAGTAGCTACAAAGTTTGACCACAGTACACGCCCTCCTCCATCTCTCTCGCATAAAATTATTCTAGTGAAATTTTTCACCCTTCAATTATCTTTTGATTCCTTTTTCCTCTTCTCTTTGATAGTATTTATTTTAAATAACTCCGACAATTGCTAGAGCTTTATATTTGTAATATAGATGAATATAGAGTGTGGACAGCGGAGGAATATCAAAGAAGAAGGAATGGGGAATTGGACAATTAATGTTCATACCCCATCACCCTTGGAAGAATCTGTCATTTGAATCGAATTTGAATATGATTCGAATTATTTTATCTTTTCAAGTGCAGACTCACATTTGAATGGTCAAGTTAAAAGAGTTGTAGAGGTATTTATACATTGTATTGCGATTATTCAAAATTTTGTTTCCAATCAATCTATGATACAAATTATCCCATGTGAGGGTTGATATTCTCAATGGTAGATGTCCCTTCATCGAGATGGATGTCTCAAATTGTGCAGTACGAACCGTTTCTTTCCTTATAATAGACAATTAGCCCTCCGTTTTTGCTTCTCACGATGACGCAGATGCCAATTCTTCCCTCCTTTGTTCCTTAACCTGTTGCAATTCCTTTCTTCTTCTAATCAAATCCAAATTTTCACACTCTTCCCAAGAATGTTTGTCATGTTTACAATCAACTGATGAGTTGGCCGATTGTCTGATTAAACAAGTCTGATACAACGCGAAATAAGCAGCACATCTATCTCTCCATTTCAATGGAACTTTATACTTCTGGCAATCGTCTTGCGAAACTAGACAAACATTGAGTTAGTAACCCATCCATGGATCAGGTTTCGTGTTTGCGTACATACGAAGCGGTGGAAACTGTGTTACTGACATTTGTGAATATGTGTATATACGTATGTAGATTTTTCCAGTAGATTAGAGCTCGAGACGGGGGTATCTCTTTGGTTTCTCTTTCAAAATTGTATTTGTCTTTCGCGAGTGGTAGTGTACATTTGGCCAAATAACCCAATAGAAGAAGGACCAATAATATTTGTTGCAAAGTCATACCTGTTATGTGCAGGTTTGAAGTAGATAAATTGCAACCAGTAACAAATGCTAAGACGTCACTTGTGGTTGCTCTGCAAGAGTTGGGAGATGATGCTATATAACAGATTCCACACCAGAGAAAGATATAACTACCAATAGTCAATCGCATTAGCGTTGTAAATGCATTTACAAAATTTCAACTTTTCATTATCAATATTGTACATTCATACATTTATGGAGATTGGCAAGAAAACAGTTTGAAGCACCTCAGCCAACCACCAAAACTCTTCCGGTTCATTGCATTCCTTGCGTGTTGTTGCAAAACTTCTTTCTGAAACACTCTTCCACCGGTCTTCCGTCTTATTCATTTAAAGTACACCATTATAATCAACCGATTTGTTAGATATTATCCTCAATATTACACACGTTCCGTAGATTCTCTCTAATGATGGTGTTCCTTGATATAACTATCCAATCTTCCTTTTAATAGGTAATATTGACACTTGTAAAACTCGTCTTTGGTCTTGTTGCAAAAAGAAGTACCTTTATCAAGACACTTGTAATATTCAATCAAGTTAGAAGCACATTTATCCCTGTAGTAGAATGGAACATTATGATCATCCAATTCTTGTTGGGAAGCTAAAAGATTTCGCTAGTTAGTATTACGGAATTCTCGTGTAAAGTATTGCTTCATCCGCCAAATGCGAATACGATCGAGTGGTGCATGTCACATACGTATAGATGATGGAAATGTGTAGCTCTCTGATGATCCCATGGTTTTAAATGTATATATGCAGTCAATGACGAGCTGTTGGTGTACTGCGAATGAGATTTTGTTTAAACAAAAAATTTGTTTTCTGAAAAGAGTGTAGTGCTACCATGTGAGCTTTTGTTTTGGCAATGGTTGTTGAACAGAGAAGGTAATTGCTAGTAACAAGAGTGTGTGGGAGTTAAATGTAGTCTCGAATAAATTGCCGGTAATTTTATGTAGCTCTTCAGATGTTGGTGTCCAACATTCAGGTAAAAGTGATTCATGGAGGAACCAATTCAAGGTGTTACACATGCATTTGCTTCGAAATTCTGTTCTGGCTCCTTAGGTATTAAGATATCGAAAGATAGTCTTTAAGTCTCACTCGCCATTGATACGTTCTGGAGTATCAAATGAAGTTACTTTTCGTAGCATATACAATTGAAAGTTTTTCATTTTTTGCATCATTTTAGGTCAAAGTATGTATGTCGAATACTTTTGAGATTGAATTACCAAAAGTGAGACTAATCTGGATGATAACTATCAAAAACATATTTCTAAACTTTGAATCTTCATTTGAACGCAAAAGGCTGGCCATCTTTTTGCTATTCTATCCGTTGTTTACAAGAAACTTCTATGCTAGGAACGCATTTGCTCGGCTTGATCACCCTCATCTTGTACTGCGGTAGTCTATATCGTAAAACCCATGAGGCGTGAATTAATTTTAGAAACGGAATTCAAGAAGCAAGCTGGTATCTACAAAATCAACATTCGTGTCATCAGCTGATTTTCTTGAGCAAAACCCTAAGCCTTGAAAGCACAGAGTATGACTTATCCGCGGTATTATAATGAGGGAATTATGCCCATATATAATGCTAAATGGCTTGTCGAATGATAATTGGTTATGAGATATTTGGGTCTGCAGTTGTACTTGATTGAGCAATAATATCAATTCTAACGGTTATGAGCCGTGTATAGGTACACATCTAATATGGTGACACCGTATCTGCACGATAATCTGCCCCCATTAGAATGCTCAGGTGATTCCCTAAAGTATAACTATCCAGACCTCAGATGTTACACCGATTTATCTGATTGGTGTGGGATTCGGACACAAAAAAGGTACAGGTGTCAAAGCTAATCGTATTCTGAATAACAAATGCCAACAATGTGTGAGCAATATTCAAATAACCCTTTTGAACCTCTATTGTAGTTGTCTTTCACTCTCATCGCATTCAGCTCTGTTGCTCTTCCTATTAATAAATAGAACCAAATTCAGAAATAGGAAAAAAAGCGCAATCAGAGAGAGCTGAAATAGTACAAAAGGATTGAGCAATTTGCTAATTATATGATTACTTAGCGCATTTTGCATACATAATTCCCTCTTTTGGGTTTTATTTTCTTACTTGGAGTCTAAAAACAAAGCAAACGGTGTTGAACAAATCTCAATGTAAGATTTCTTAAAAAACCACAATAGGGAGACACAAACCAAGAATAAAGAAGCCAAAAAACTGTGTCGTCGTGTGGATGTTTCAATATATGTTTTTAAATTGCGTGAAAGGATTTTATGCAAAGGATTGTACGATTCCACTGTGATTCGTTGCATAATCGAGATTATGCAAGATAGGAGTTAAAGAAAGATCAAAGATTATCAGATTTCTTTTAACTTTAGTAAGTCTTGCATCCATGATTAGCCGTGGGTAACCTAAAAGGTTTTGTATTACTTATCACTGAGTGACGAGAAATCCCCAACTCTATTCAACAAACCATTGCTACTCTTTTTGCTGAGTTCCATACATCGTCTTCCAGATGGGCGAATTTCATACGAGTGAACGAGTTTCACGACAGAGGCGGACAATAGCGCCTCATTCGCACATTCGCACATTGCCACAATTTTTTTGGGCGTTTTCCGGCATGCAATTTCTCGCTATTTCATTGATACCCATCAATTTTCGTCCTTCTATCGACACAAATTCAATTGGTTGAAATTGACATACAAAGTACATGTGAGACTTTGCGCAAACGTTTACCGCATTTTAGAAAGTCAGTACCATAAAGTGGAGAACAAGGGGGTACGAGCTTACGTCATTTGGGAGAGTGCGAGCAATTCTACATTGTATAGGCTGCTATTGTAGTAACGTAAACAATCAGGGCGATTAGTTTATAACCAGAGAACAGCTTTCGCGCACAAACATTTGGCTTTATTGTGCAATCAAATCTATTTATATATCACTTGGGTTACGAGCCCAACATTTTTGCACATTCGTATTGTCGACACTTCGTACACGGTTCAATTACGAACGATGGGAATATTCTCTGATCTGAAGTCAATGTTGTGGGTCATAACTAGCAATGCAAAACACCTTGCGAGAATGTGACAGGGTTATACCCAGCAAATACACACATAGAAGAACCTTATTGTTCGGAAAGCCTGACAAAAGTCGCTCATTGCATTTCAGATTTCTTCCCGGGAGAGTATTTTTCCACATAGTGAGGACAATAAGCATTGTTCTCAGCGTTTTTTTTTCATTTTCTTTTATTGTTGTGGGATTCTCCACCAATAATCTTTGTCACGATATGCCAAGTGCGACACAGTTGACACAATCTTGGCTATTTAGGGAGAGCTGCATAGATTATCCTGTATGGGTTGGAAGAATAACACACGAAGTTGGTTCCGGCACTACCTTGGCAAAACTACGAATACTATAGCTGAAGACTTTCAGTGTGATCGATGTGAATCCATTCCACGTACCGCCAGCTTTTCCGGTGTCATTGAAAGTCCGTATAAGCCCGTTGATTCGTAATCCGCAGGTTTTGAGGGGTGAGGTGGCCCACGTTACCTGTAAATTTTGCGCACAACTTATTCTGAGAAACAATAGATGTTTTATAACATTAAAGCGTTGGAGATTTCTTATTGCTTCGATCCGATCCTTACAAATTGTAGAAAGACAATAGGGAAGTTTACATGAAATTAGGTATGTGTTGTACCCTTGTTCTGCATATTGTGTTCTCTTTTTAATGTGGTTCGACTCTGTCCGAGCCGATAAACTGTGGATTCTCTCCTATGTTATCCACTACAAGTGTATCAAGCAATTCCTTACTGCAGAAGTTACAGCACCGGACCGAAACGATTTGTTTTTTTTTTTTTAGTTATATCAGAGGTTATCTTTGGTTGCTTCAATGAGGGATAACTCTACTAAGGAATGGGTTATGAGATCTGGCACGTGCGATAATGAAATTGGAAGAAAGTAACACAAACGTAGACTTACAAAAGTCCAAGACGTCAGGACTCAAGACCCAAAACCAAAGACCCCCGAATAGTACCTGTTAATTGAAAAATGTGGTTTCCCCACTTCTTATATTCTCCCACGTGTGCATGCTCAAATTTCAAATTTAGTCAATTGTTTGGGCTCGCTCGCCAAGTTAATACAGCGACAAGAAAAGTGTGTGAGGCGAAAATGGATTAGTGACACAATATCTAACGAGGTGTAATTGAAAGGAGTGGCATACACACTTCACTGGTATTCATGACCAACAGTCCTATTGTCATGGATTAAAGTGTAGCGCTGGAAGGAAAAGAATAACCCTGTTGGCCAAAATGAAAAACAACGCACAAGCGCAAATCTCCGCTATTGTCTAGAACAATTGATTGTAAAAGATTTTTATACACAATAAAAGGGCCCAAGCAAAGAAATTGAAATCCCAATTTCTTTTTCCTTTTCTTCCCAAAACAACAAAGGAGCAAATCTGTTACATCTCAGTGTGTGTGTTTATGAAACAAACAAAGAAAAGTCTCATAACCATGTCACAGTGATTATAAAGTGTATACGAGAAGTAAGGATGCTTTCTAACTTTTATACATAATACAACTCTTTTCTTACGGTTGTGGTTTGTATCAAGGTCTGAAAAATACGTCAGTGGAAACCTCAGACAGAGTCGAAGACAATATTTTCGATTTACAGTCGGAAATGTTGGAACCTTATTTCACAAGATTTTGTTTATCCGCCCGAAAATTTCATGTAGAGGAAGAAATATGGAAAAGTTACACTAAATGTCAGAAGAATAAAACGGTTGTCTGAGACGCAGAGAAACTTGTCCCGAATGTGAATAAATAAACGTCGCTCTGGTAGAGAGATCCTACATTTACAAAAAGAAAGCAAAACAATAAGGTAATGTAGAGAGTTGAGTGCAAGCTATATTTGGGCGTTTGCAAAGCAACATAAGAAATATGGGATGAAAAAAATGGAAGAAAATATCAATACAAGTTAAAGTATTATTTACGGTTACAAAACCACATTATACACCGGGTAGTTATGGAGATCTAACAAACTTCTTTTGTATTAACCTAATTGCATGTAATGTAAGCAATACTATATTCTCTGATATTGGTTTGATATTGATCAGAAGCATAGCTCCTATGTATAGCTTCTTGTTGTCGAATAGACCCAAAATTGTATAGCTAATGACTAAGTCCATTTCACAATAAACCCTTCACGTCTAGATCCACTTGCTCACATTTTGATCTGTTACGATTAGCAAAAGTTTTTACCCCTGCAACAAGAAAGAAAAAGAGCCATGCACAACCTAAATAAGGTTTGGGGAGATAGGGTTGATCGTACTCTTTTTTATTTTTCTTTCAGATGCATATGATTGAGACGCGAGGGGGGGTTTGTAACAGCAAATGCACAGATCTTTTTAACGTGATTGATAACGATGCATGTTCCAGTCTGGAATTTACAAACCTTACAGAACTCAACAGAAAAGGACAGCACATACCTTAATCACATTTTCAAAATCGAGTTAGATTTTAGCCCGCCTAATCATCGGCTGAAGTTCAGCCTGACAGACAATCGCTAGCAATTCCTAGCCAATAATGGCGGGGATTCGCTTTTTCCGCTACTATTATTATTATTATTATTTTTATTATTTTTGTTATCATGATTATTATATGAAAATTTGGTTCTCTTGCATGTGGTTTTGTCTAATTACAAATGTGTCAAGGGTTATTGCGCTGATAATATTGGAAGTAATACACTGAGTGATTTCTATTCTTGAAAGAAAAGTATGGTTTGTTCAATGTATCATGGTACAATGTAACCCGTTCCGTGAGTCGAAAGTTAATAGCAAACGTTAAACGCAACTTTTCAATTGTTTCTTTTTTATTTAAGATGCTTTACGTGAAATTCAAACTTGATTTTTGATTTTAAATTGTTGGAGTTAATGCACAATTTCTTATGTTAAACAACAACACACTTGCACAAAGTGATTAGAAAAGCTTAAAAAAATATCCGTGTCTCTTGTGCAGGAAGGCAGAGCAAAATTTTTATTCTCTCTGACATATATGCAAGAGGTGTTGATTGTTAACACAGAAAGTTTTGCATTTTGTGGTTTGTGTAATCAGCAGCCTCTATAATGTATAAATAGAAAATCTAAAAATCACTACAAAATTCTTTTAGTTTTTGCGTAACACTATTCCAAAATTAAACCCAGAAAGATTATGTTTCTTGTATGAATTTAGATTTAATACTTAACCAAAGACATATATATATATATATATAAGTCAAACACTTTCCACTAGATTTTGGTTCTTGGTTCACTGAAATACGGCTGAGCTTATCAATATCTATTCCGCCAACGTCGTATAAACACCCCTTAGTATCCAATCAATGTCAGCTACTACTACTGCAACTGCAGCTGCACCTACAACTACAATGTCAACGGCCTCAGTCAAATTGCCTTCTATTCATGAATTAACAGGCAAATCTACAAGGGAGTTTAATAATAAACACCTTCAGGGTAATGCACTTGCTTCTCCTAGATCCTTCGCAAATGTTAATGGACAACCACCAGTTTTGCCTAGTCTTCGTTTAAACACCGATTTCAATGAACCAGTGGCACTCAAAATACCACCAATCAAACCAATGACACCATCTAGTGTTGCGCTCAACAATTCAAACAGTAGTACGCCGACAGCACCAGTTCAGAGTAACAACTCCTTTACAAAGACAGTTTCGCTTGGCTCACCAGCTATCAATTACCAAGAAAAGCAGCAAATCTTGTTATCAAAACATGAACCTGCTGTAGCTCAAGCTCCTATTGTATCTGCTACCACAGCTCCCCAGTCGGTTTCCGCTACTTCCACTGTTTCTTCACCCACCTACCATTTTCAACCAAGCCACCAACCACAACTTTCACAACAACTGCAATCAGCACCGGTTCCACCTTCATTTCAATCACCAATAGAGTACAATGTCGCACAGGGTTCCCCACAATACCACCAACCTTTAAGATCTTTCTCAGCACCAGTTCCTCAATACCTTCCGCCTCATGTTTCGTATTACTCAAAACCTCATTTCGCAGTTCAACATCCCAACAATCATGGTTTGCAAATGGGTCACCCTTACACAATTACTGAAGTTGTACCTAAAACAACAAACAAATGTCATAGATGTGGTACCACAGAAACACCGGAATGGAGAAGGGGACCAAAGGGTGTAAGAACATTGTGCAATGCGTGTGGGTTATTCCATGCCAAGTTGGTTAAAAGAAAAGGTGCTGCTGTTGCTGCTGAAGAGGTGTTGAACAATCGTGTAACCAAAGGCAAAAACGGAAGAAGAATTAGTTTTAGAAAACTGGTGGGTAAGATGTCTACTATGCATCATCACAGAAGCGAGAGCGTTCACGAATTGCAAGGTTTGCAACAGCATCTACAACATTATCCTGCTCAATTTGCAGTTCTTCATCACCCACACAGTAACTCAGCAACCAGTCCATTACAACAAGCGCCACTACATGCCAACAGTTCGCAAGCTTATCAAATTCATCATCAGCAAATACAACAACCCCCATCGAATGCAAACTATATTCCCCAGGGTTACATGCCATTGCCACCACCGGCAGTACCGGTGAATCCAACCATGCACTTCCAAAGTCAAGCCCGGGCAATGCCTTTGGTTCATCAGTAAAGATTTGGCGGCTGGTTTTGAGGGGGGTCTACGTTCACTTCTATCGAGTTTCTTTATAAATAAATTTTTATAGCGTTAATGAACAGTTTACGATAATGGATTATTGTAGTGGTGATACACTTTATTGCTCTATGAATTATGGAGTCAGTCTGGCCAATGATTTGTAGGTGACTTCGTTGGGACCAGACATTACACAAAGCTGAACTAAATTTCATGACAAATATAATTATAGGGTCTAGAATGAAACTCAAGAATGGAAAATTCAATTACGAGTGAAATTCGTGGGAAAATTGCTCTTCCGAGATGGACAATAAGTTTCAAGAGAAAAGAACATAATACTATTGTGACGTATTCACAATACGAAGATAATTGAGGGGTGTGTGAAAATTATTTTGATTAGCGGATAATCCCTTGTATCAACAGGCAAAGCCTATCACCCAAAACGGGCCTGTCTTGTTCTCTAAGCGCATAATATATCCTACAAGGCGGTTTATAAAGAACAATTGCAAAACAATTGTTTCAAATTGTGGCAGTTTTTGTAACGCGGTAGTACTCTTGAGAAATCAAAATTGTAGGCTACGACCCAATTCACAACAAAGCGCAAACCAACGTCAAAACCCATGACGAAAGTAGCTGGCGTGGGCTCATACAGTCTCAAGGGGAACTGTGAACGCCTCTCCATTCTTTCTTTTACCTGAAACTGTTCATATACGATATTTTCATTTTCCTTCTTTTTGACATCAGCAAGTGAACATTTTTTTTTCTATTTTTGTCACCTTTGTTGCCTAATAGAAACATGAAGCGATGAATTTGAAGAGAAAATACAGAGTGGTTGCGAATAACACGAGTTGCAGGTTCAAGAAAATGATTACTCTTTTGTAACTGACACCAAATATCTCAACTGATTGCATTGTCTTTTTTAGTTTTCTCTCATAAGCTGGTAGGATGGGAAATTTCTTGTCATAAAGTTTGTGCAATGTTGCTTTCCGTCATTCAGGCGTTTTTCTAATTTTCAAAACACAAAATTCGAAGAGCTAGAAAATATTTTCGGATCTGAATCTCAAGATCCTAAAGATGGAAGAATAGACAATTGTTCCGGACGAGGTTTCCTATTGTTGATTGTAAATGTAGCAAAGACCCCGGTTATATTCTACCTATGTAAAAATGGAAAATATGACGGGAGTCGGAGCTTTCCAGGAATGTAAGAACCCCGCAATTGCATCGACAATCTCTGAATCAGAAGCAAGGTACAATCAGCATTTTAGATTGTCACTATTTAGACGAAAAATGAATGATCAAAACGAAACAGACAATCTTACCCTTTCGTGTAACTGTAGCAATAAAGGCAACGATTGCCGGGCGATCTAAAGCCACCTTGCATTTTTTTCTTTTTGTTGCTAAGAAAACCAGACCACTTTTGTACTTTTGGTAACAACTGTTGATGCCTATACAAGTGCTTCTCTAAAATCCATGTGCGCATTTACGCATAGAATCTTTTTGTTTGTGAAGCCACAAAACCACAAAATACAAAGAGAGAGAAAAATTGTTTAGATTGTGCCGAAAAATTTTCCTTAAGCAAAATAAAGAGAGAAGAAGTATTCTTTTTGAATTTTGTTCTATTCAAGGCTGATTGGTGCATAAATTGCATTGATTACTCAATCGCTTAATTCAAAGGCGGAAATGTTGGGTAGGCGTACGCCTGAGAAAACAATTTCCCCTAGGATGGACTCTCCCTCCCTGCTCTCCTCACTTTTGCTCTTCTTCAGTCGAAAGAAAGAAGACCCAACAAAAATTTGATTAGCACAAAACCGGGCACAAATCAGTCACTCCCCGACAAACTTTTGAAGATTCGATTTGCTTAATTAGATTGTGCGTGGAAAGGACATCTGGGTCCTGAATGTCGTCCAAACAAGACGAAATTGGGTAACATCGTCAGGGTCCCTTGTTGATTCGCGAAAATGATGCTCTATACTAAATCATCGCCTGATTACTCTGACATTCTTGTAGGAAACACATGCAAGGAATGACTGACTAGCGCAATAGTAGTTGAGGCTCTCTCTTGCGCATTGCGTGAGCCACATTCAAAACTAAAACAAAGTAGCCAATGAGTTTTGAGGCTCGGTTTCGACTTTGCAAATCAATACGATCTTCGTCATCAGGGGTCTTCAGTTGCAGGTGGATTCAACTGAAAAGCTTTTCGTTCAGACATTAAAATCTCGTGTCGTTTGTCAATTGCCCGACATAACTTTTTGGAAACAAAAGCCACCGGAAAAGTATTTGTCACTAATTCTCTCCATCCCCCCTTCCCGAAACTGTTCCGAAATTGTTTTGTGCTTACATCTTGTTTGTTGAAAAATAAGTCAATTGACATATTATGAATCGGATTTAAGATCTTTCTTTTTCTCTGTCGATCACTGCAATCGATTAAAGAGTAAAAACTGAGAGAACAAAACAAAGAAAAGGGAGGTGCCTTTAATGCAGGAGGGGTAAAAGATTCTGCAATCATTAAAGACTGTCCAGGCTACATGGATCTTTCTAGATGCTCCAAAGGGGATTTTTGATGTCGTCAAAGCAATTGTCAAAGTAAAATTCCAGGATCAAACTCAAGTGAAAAACCACCCCCTTATTTCTACAGTACTGCAGAAGGAAAGTATGAAAAGTATGTGCGAATTCATTTATTTACAACTTACACAAAAGTGCGCCTCTTTCTTCCTCCCGGAGCGGAGATGTCACATTTCCGTTGACTGGTCCACATAAAACAAGAATTTGCCGGTCACATGAAAAGATTGTAATATAAACGTTTCACATTGTTGCTGGCTGGAATGTTGTCACGGCATATGCAAATGCGCACCATGTTCCCTTCCATCCCCCCTTGCTTTTGTCGTTTAATAAGACGATCTTAGATCGTATGTTGAATCTTAGGTGATTGAATGCAGACGGTTATGAGCATTGTCTTTTGAAAATCTCGTCACACACAAATTTAGACGCTCATGCAATATATGCAGAGCACGCCTCTTAGATGAACAGATACCGAGTACCTTCTCACTTCTGGGTTATCTGGTTTCGTCAAGTTCAAGTTCACGATTTGTTCTCTTGCCACAGATACATATTCAACCATTCTCCACAATTCAAAATTTCAGATTGTGGCAAACGTTTGCAAAATCTCATTTTAACGCAAGGAAACCAAATCTACAAAAGCATTGCTATATCAGCAAACAATTGTAACAGAAACGAATGTGTTTATGTGACGATCTTTCACAAGCTAAGAAAAAAAAATGAAAACAAGCAGGCACAACGATTAAAATGCATCACACCACAAAATGCAAACACGTTTTAAATATATCCGCCTGGGTCTATAAATAAAGTTAGCGTAAATGATCAACTTCGTCAAGAGCCTTTATGCATGATTTAGCAAAAGTGGAGAAAGATGATTCGGAGTTTTGCTTGCATACTTTTTTAGCAATTGTTCAAACGATTTGACTCATGTCGCCACTTTTAGGCATGTGATATGGGACTATTGTAGCAGATTACTTCTAGACCGCCTATCTCAGAGCTTTGGTGCATGGAATTCAGTTCCAAAACAATGTCAGGGTTTGGCCTGTAGGGCTCATACGTCTTATTGCCAGAGGGTCAAGCTAACAAAATGACCCGCTTTTATTAAGCGCAGTAGCATGTGTGCTTTTCTACTTGGGTTTCGGAAAACAGCTTTTCCGAACGTTACACAGAGACGAGACTAACTCAATACTTGCTCTAAGAAAGCTCTTTAATAAGAGCTCAAAGTACGGCCACTTATTGCATTGTTTTTTCTCTTATTTTACCGCTCAACTAACATCTGCTGCAGTGAATCGTCAGGATAGTCAATTAAATTAATTGTTTACACAAAACTACTTCTCTTACTGCATGACGCTTGAATTTATCTCTACACAAAATACGGTTCTTAGTAACATGTAATTCGTCTAATCTCAACCTGAAACACGGATTTAGGGGATAACACATTATCCACGTTGTATACTCTTTTGTATGCACACAGAGACTCAATGTCAAAAGATTGTCATATTGAGCAACGATTTCGTTAATTGTGGTTCCGCAGGTCGAACGGTTGTACCATGTAAAGTCCTCCCAGCGCCATAAGTGATGGAACCACCAATAATCCACCAACACACATCTTCATACTATACGTCTATATTCTATTACTCTATAGGTATATCGTGCTTCCGCAACACGTGCTTTACAGCTTCTTCAACATTATCAAACACACCCACAGTAGGTTTGGCGATAATGCCTTCATAATCCTCATCTTGAAAAACACCAGTCCTTAATAAGATGGACTGCCATCCATTGTCATTTGCTCCTTTGATGTCCGATTCTGGATTGTCTCCAACCATATAAATATCTGTAAAAGGTGATTCCAGTGGAACTGAACCAAGCAAAGGGAGCACTTGCTTCGTGTCAAATTTCTCAGAGATCAATTTTAGTCTCCAATCAATCAAGACATGGTGAGCGAAATCGTATTGCAATTTAAATGGTTTCCCCATAATCAATGAATCGAGATTGTTTGGTGGAAATAGCTTGTTGGTGGTGTTGTATAATGTCTCCGTAATGATTCTGAACGCTCCTTGTCCAAACCTCGGTAAGGGAAAGTCGTTAGCGTAAATGTAATCATTGTTGCTAAAGATGATGGGGATTGATGGTTTGGTTCTATCTTTAATACTTTTCAAGCTGCGTTTAGTGCCAATCAAACCTCTATTTGAGTTCAACAAATCTTGAACAACTTGAATATCAGTAGACATATCTCTAGGATCATTGAAGACCAATATCGCATCTATAGGTTTGTTTAAATCAATGTCAATGGCATATTCGTCTAAATCACGTTTGGTAAACATAGCATGAGGTGACACTGCTTTATTAGCCTTGACAATATCGATGGGCATGATTACATCTTTAAACCCATACTGTTCAGCTACTTTTCTCGCATTGTCACCATCTCCACCAACCACCAAGACTCGATTGAACTCTGGATCTTGTACTAATGCCTTCATTGGAGTATGGCTTTGCACCACTTGCAATGGCGAAATAGCAGGACCTCCAGTTATTTGAGCAACTTCTTCAGCTTTTCGAGATTCCAGCACTCCACCACCATTGGTCATCAATATGTAAGGAATCTTCTCTCGATTGAGTAACTCCAACGTTGGTTTAGCTTGCGGGATGGGCTTTTTTCCTCGTATAAGAACACCATCAATATCAAAGACAAAGGCAATATTTTTGTTTTGTTTGAATAGAATGGAAGAAGTATGGAAGTGGGAAGCTAGCGATGCTCGCCTTGTGGCATGTACCTGACGTTGAATCCGACCGATGGCTAACATTGTTGATCAGCGGATTGATCTGGGTAAAGTTGATTTGCCCGATTTCGCGGTCGGCAAATAAAAAAAAAAGTGGCTCCCGTTTGTGAGCTGCCACTACTACAATTACTCACTAATATCCATTTTATGTATTATTCATCTACATTATACTGACCCTCCATTTAAACACCAGTCTCTCCCTCTATCCACTTGCAAACCACACAATTTTTTCTCAAGCCACAAGTTTATGCATCCAGCAATTGCAATTCCCATACCATCACTTACACTAACACACCCCATACTAAACTCTCGTTTAGTTTTTGGTACACCTTCACTAACTGAAACAAACGTATTGACATAGGAAAAGCCTCCTAATAAACCTTCATAAAGGATTAGTATTAATAGTAGCCATATGGATGTGAATGGAAGGTCGTACATCGATTGAATTATGGTGATAACCACGTTGATGAATTGTAGTAACGAAAGCATATAGAGCTTTCTAATTCGTATACCAAAAGATATGGAGGATCTTGAAATGAAAACCCCCAATTGGTATAGGAATCCATAGACGACATAAATGTCTCTGTAGGATGTGAATAGCCAACGCGGAAGGTCCTCCAATGGGTATAACAAAGTTGGCGCAACACCTTGATTAATCACGTACTCCGAAATGTACACCGTGCTAAGTGGAATCATGAAGGGCACTATCAACGGCTTGATTTTTTCGAAGGTGGCACTGAAATGTCGAGTGATGGAGGAAGTAGCATGTAAGTCCCGACCAACAGCGCCACCGTCCATTCCAATTTCTTCAGCGGCTTCATCAAACAATGTGTTTTCAATTTCATGATACTCATGATCAGGTGGCGGAAGTAGCAAATAATAAGTGGCCAAAAACCCTAACGGACAAATGGCAAACATCAACAACACAATGGTGACTGATATGCCCATCATATTGGTCATTAACATAAACAAAAAGCTACCGCAAAGTCCTGCACCACCCGTGCCACTGGAAAAACCCCCAATTCCAATTGAGCTATCACCCGTTGCACTACCGCCAGTGTAAAAATGAGTTAATTGCAAAAAGCTAACTTCCCCCATTCCTGATGATAACGACGCTAGCATTATACCAAATATCTTGATTCCAATGGCCAGCTGTGAGCTCAACGAAATTAAAAGCATGCCGCTACTTGACAACCCAACAAGTGAAAACAACCTGGTTTTGTATGGTATTAGATGAATGAAGAACGGCGCCACTAGTTTAAAAGTGAACGATGGCATGATATCCGCCAATAGCACCACTCCCTTTGGCGTTGCCGAGCCCACAAGATCAACAGCGGCTGAGAGGATTATGACATACAAGATGTTGTTGAGCAATCCAAATATAAAAAACGACGTAAAAATCTTTGTTTGGTGCAGTAATGATATCATTGTTGATGATGTGGCAAAGGAATGAGAATGTGCACAGGGCGTATGAGCTCCTGTGTTGAAATGATATACTCGTTGCGGATATCTCTTGTCGGTGAAAGATATTCCCTTGAGAACGTGAATGTAAATAGTTACACAAATAGGTACACGCAATCACGTGACTTCAATTTTAAGAAGATAAGCTCAACTGCGGTTTGAGAAGCTTTCAAGTAGTTCCTAAAGGGGCAAGATAAATGCACATTGTGCCTAGTTTGCAATCAGTTCGAGACATTGCTTTTTGTTTTTGACCATAGAACCTTTAACATATCTGAGGTATTTTTTCATGCAAAGTTGAAGTTAAAATCAATTACCACTCGATTACGCTATACGTTTTATTGAGGTGATTTGTTTGCTCTAGACTCGTTCCTTGGAATAGAGCACAAGCTTTTCAGTTACGTAGCACTCTAACCTGTGATGTGTCTATAGAAAAAGTGAAATATCTTAAGTCCTGGAAGTGTTTTGTTTTTGTGTTACTACGATGTTAGTCATTTTCGGACTACTTATGAAGCAATGCACGTTTTCAATTTAAAAAATACATGTAGTTCATCTGACTCATTTTACTTTTTCATTTGAAATACTTTTCAACACAACCTACTTCTTGGATTTATATATCTTTTCAAGAGTTTCCTTTCAATCACACTTCATACGGTCAAGCTCCACGACTATTGAATTTTTCACAAGAACCTACAAAATCAATCTTTGCATCTCTCATTTTGAAACAAAGAAACGAAAAATTTTTTTCTTTTTCTTTTTGCAATAGTTTCCACAATAGTTACATCTTCCATTGCACATCCCACCCAACATGAGCCACACACCACTTCCAGCCGAATACGACGACACAAGGATTCTTGGTTACGACCCATTAGTGCCACCAGTTGTATTGCTGAATGAAATCAAAGCTTCATCAAAATCGTTAGATGCAGTCATTAGAGGACGGTTTGAGTCAACTCAAATTCTTAAAGGGAAAGACGATAGAGCATTGGTTATAGTTGGTCCATGTTCCATTCATGACACTAAAGCTGCTTTGGAGTATGCACACCGCTTGAAAAAATTGAGTGAAGAGTTGAAGGATGATTTATGTATTATAATGAGAGCTTATTTGGAAAAACCTAGAACTACTGTTGGATGGAAAGGTTTGATTAACGATCCTGATGTTGACAACTCATTCGATATCAATAGAGGTTTGAGAATTTCTCGTCAGTTATACTCCGACTTGACTGAAGTTGGATTACCAATTGGTTCGGAAATGTTGGACACGATATCACCACAATACTTTCTGGATTTTTTGAGTTTTGGTGCTATTGGTGCCAGAACTACTGAATCTCAATTGCACAGAGAGTTGGCATCTGGCTTAAGCTTCCCCATTGGTTTCAAAAACGGCACTGATGGTGGTTTAACTGTTGCTTTAGATGCTGTACAAGCTTCCTCCAAGGGACACCATTTTATGGGCGTGACAAAGAATGGTACTGCTGCTATCACCACAACTAGGGGTAACGACTCTTGTTTCATAATCTTGAGAGGTGGTAAAAAGATTACAAACTATGACGCTGAATCAGTTAAAGCAGCTAAGGAAGCTATCAGCAAGTCTACTGATCCAAGCATCAAATTGATGGTTGATTGTTCTCATGATAACTCAAAGAAGGATTACAGAAACCAACCGCAAGTATTGGATGCCGTTGCTGAACAAATTAGTCACGGTGACGATTCGTTAATTGGTGTTATGATTGAATCTCATATCAATGAAGGTAAGCAAGGCATGCCACCAGCTGGTCAAAATAAAGACGTATTGAAGTATGGTGTCTCAATCACCGATGGATGCGTTTCATGGGAAACTACCGTTGACATGTTGACCAAATTGAGCAAAGCAGTACAAGCTAGAAGAAGCTTGAAAAAGAACTGAAATTAAAAAGTATAATGTGTATATATATATAGGATGATTTATTAGAAGGTTTATGGTAGAGAACAAACTTTGTAGATTCAAACACTCGGTTGGTAAGTTAATCGTCTTCTACTCAAGTCCATGGAGCATCGTCTAACGCCTTGTGGACGACTTCATTACTTTCAGGTCTTGCCCGTCCTGAAATTTGACATAAGAACTCTCGGATGGGACCATTACTCAAAGTATAGCCATGCAGTCTAGAATACGGGTTCCTCTTTTCCTTTTTACTCATTAATACATCCTGAACGCCATACCAATCCTTCCGAAACTCTTGTACTGCGTTTCTGTACTCACTAGAGCGCAAGTCCTCAAAGTACTTGTCCTTTTCTTCTTTAGTTAAGTGATTGGGATTAGGGCTATTTCCAATATAATATACCCGATCACGAGGAAATCTTAGAGCCTGCGACAAGTGTAGGTTTAAAAATCTCTCCCTCTTAAACTCAAACCCGATAATAGTGATATATTCAGGATACCGTTTGAACACCTCATAAAATCGACAAATCAGAAATATGACATTCTCGAAGGAATCACGTGCATAGTTTTCAGTTGTAACCCGATCGAAACCAATTTCTTCTCTCACTTGCTTTTCAATAATTGCATAGTAAGAAAACGCCTCCGATATTGGACCAGCTTCCTTCTTCGTTTCTCCACCAGAAATGATCAAATATGCATGGAAATTTTTTTCCAATTCTTTCAACGCAATATCTAAATGTTCAAGAAAGCAAAGATGGTCGTTTCCTTCAAGTTGGAAATCAGCCATGTGCCATGATTGTTGTCTATGTGGTAGCTCTCCTAACTTGTAGACTCCGTGGCATGGTACAATTATCAAATGATCGACATCGTGAGTCATAGCCGCCTAGCAAAGGAAGTTGAAATTTTTAGCGGGGAACTTTGACAAAATTTGTGAAAAAAAGCGCGACTGCAAACCCAAAACCCAAAAATCACATTGTCACAATATTGAGGATCCAGCTATGTCAAAAACCACAGTAAAAACAGTGTTGCCGCCATTGGACGCTCAAGCTGAATTTGATGTTGTTAAAATAGACAAACAAACATATCGTGGTGTCAAAGCATTAGGAAAGATAAGCAAAGAGATTAGGGGTGTTTACGGAGGCAACATTGCAGCACAAGCTATCTTAGTTGCATTGAGATCTGCACCAGGATACACGCCAAATTCATTCCATTCGTATTTCTTGAAAGCTGTGAATGATGAAATCCCACTCATTTGGAAAGTAGAAGAAGTATCTTCGGGGAAATCATTTGCAGCAAGGAATATACTTGCATCACAAAACGGAGTCGTAGTGTTTGCAGCAATGGTTTCATTAACCACTAAAAACTCAACAACAAAGACAAGCCATAAGAATAGTACCCAGATGGACTACAGTATTGCTCCAGGAAAGACGGTGTTAACTCAGAACCTCAGTGGTGTACCACTGACATATGTGGCATCACCTGTGTTTTTATACCTGAGATTCTATGAAAAGCAGATGGAGAAGGACACGTATGCTTTTCAAGTGAGATGGGGAATCAAGAATGATCCAAATTACCACCAGGAGTTAAAAAATATTACCCCGGAATTCAAATTTGTCGGTCTTACCGCTTTGACAGATTGGGCTATAATTGAGTGCCTAGTGGAACATTTGGGGTTGAATATTTCTCCGCAATTCGACACTTCCCTCGATCACAGCGTCTATTTTCACGAAGATGACTTTGATATTGATCAATGGTTTCTGTATGTGTTTAAGTTCAAGTGGATTGGTAATAATAGGCTCTTGTTCAAAGCTGATATGTACACGGAGGACAACAACAAGCATGTGGTGAGTATCGTTCAGGAGATGTTTTATGTGATCAATTCCAAGTTGTGAAAAAATGCTTTTGATCTGGGTACCAAACATTCCTCAACGGGCAATTTGCAACCGTACACTTTATTAGAATTTATATACGTCTAATCATACATTTATGAATCATGTTCCAGCCCCCAAAAGCGAGTAGATCCCCTTAAGCTAAAATATGTTGGTGTAAGTAGTGATAACATTGCACCAACGCCAACCAATGACAATAGGCAGCAATCACCACAAACACATGGAATATTTGATGTGAATGTCCAATAATGTCAAATTTACCAGCTTGAGGGTTCAGCAACAACAGATGCTCATCTTCTTCAACATGAGTCAATCTTTCCGGAAACCTAGCAGCATATAATACAGCACCCAAGATGTAAAACAATCCTTCCAAAATTAACCATTTCACTCCAGCTCGATCCAGCGTAGTAGCGGCACCAAATTTGTAGACACCGAAAGCGACTGGCAACACACCAGAAAGGCCAAATAGGATAAACATTGTTGACCTAAATGGTCGATAGTGATTCTTGGAGAATTCCGGATGTAACGTAAACACAGTGCAAACAGTTCCAAAAAACAATGTTAAAGAAACAAATATCCATTTTTCTAATGGTTCATCATAATAGGCAAACAAGATAATTGAAATCAAGGAACATGTAATCAATATGACAATGCCAAAGTAATCCAACTGGTTTCCAAATTTGCTGACCTTGTGTGAATGTGACTTCAATGTATGAAACACAGACGACATAAACATGCAAAACGTACATGCCAAACCAAACTGGATAAAATTAAGCTTTTCCCAGACTCCCAAGTAGTTATCATACATAGCAAGCTGAAAGTTAACATAATATAGAATCAACCAAAACGAGATACTTGAAGGTAACAAATGAGAGTAGATGTTGATTGTCTCATTGTGCCAGTAGCCCAATGACTTGAAACTCTCCAAATACAGAGAAGTTCCTCGGACGTAGCCAGAACGGATGTAATGATTATCTTGTTGCCATTCATCTAATTCGTGGTAGTAAGCCAATCTTCTTGCAAGTGGATTTCTCGACTCCAGTTGTGCGACAATTCTTGGCGACGTTTGCGCCGGACCCTGTTTGGGGTCAACACTTGATTCCTGAGTTTGTCTTTGTCTTATGGTGGACACTTGTTCTGATACCATTGAGCGGGAATGAGGAGAAGCGAGTGGTTAGCGGGGGTCTATGAGTTCTGTTGAGTATAGTTTATGCAGAAATTGTTTCATGAACATTTTTGTGTCACTATGACAATGTTGGGTAACCGATACAAAGAACCCACTGAAATGCTCTAGCACTCGTTATGTGAAACTTATCTCCACTCGAATAGATCTCAACACTACAGCCAGAAAGTGACCCATCTCATCAGGAGTCATTGAGGATTTTGTTTCCAATTTACGGTTCATTTAGTACTAAGTTCTACACAAAATCTATATAAAAGATGGTGGTATACCTTCACATATTTCAGAATACTCGTTTAACTTCTCTCCAACATTGATGACACCAGCAGGAATGGATTTTCTCCTTAAACGATCAATTCTTTTGTCAAAAATATCACCAGTGTAGAAAATCTTCCACTGCGATTCAGGGGAGCTCATACATCCACAACAACGCTCGAAATACCACTTGTTCACGGGATTCACTTTTCTTGATCGCCATATTAACTCTAGCGGATGCGATTGTAGAATAATCTTGAATATGATATCTGCTAAACCCGGTAAGCCCTGGTTTCGTTTAGCAATAGCGAATTTGTCCAAGTAGGCAATATTGTGGCCATTGTTTTTGCTCTTCTCCCAGGTTATTATAGCTGCTCCGTCGTAATCACCCACGAGTATGAATGTAGCTAGGCTCTTGTCAATGCGTTTAAAGTATTCATCAACGTGAAGATTTTTGCCAAATGAATCGTTCAACAACTCAACCAACCTGGATTTGTCAACTAATTTATCTTTGAATAGGTTTTCCATCGAAAATTGTCCACTATAAGTATCTTGCTCAAATACTTGTACATTTACTCCCTTTTTGATGATAGTGGTGGATACTTGAGGAGTTCTCTTATTCAGACTAGGCAAAGATGAAGAAATGATTGACCTATCAGTAAGCACATTGTATATAATGGGATTCAATTGATCGTTGTTGATAGACATAATCTCTGGTGTGGTGATGATACCAGTAGTTTCATCATTACCCGATCTGTCACGAATGAAGCTTAGTATATTATTCATACTATTCAAATTGGTCACATGCAAGCCTCGTATTTTTGGATTTATGTGTCCAACGTAAAGCTCAGATAAAATATCTGAATATTCTTGTGAAAGGTTGATAAATACATGACTTGTTTGATTTCTTTCTATAGATGGTATACCACCTAATGGATCAATCATGACAATCTTTTCGATTGACAATAAGTCAGTAGTCCTCTTTTCAATCAAAGCAGAACACAATGCAAATAACAACGGGTCACTTTTCATAAACTCCTGAGTACACGTATTCGAATTGTATGCAATTGGTTGTAAGATCGGGATAGTGCCTTGGTATAATGGAATCAAAATCAGTTCCAAACTGTCCATTGATAGTTGATCATCTTTTCTCGTAAATAAAGACCTTAATATGGTTATCTGGAAATCTTCCTCCTCAGGTTTGCCAAGACGGTTCAACATCTTGTTAGATTGGTCGATGATATATAGCTCATTATTCTTGAACGAGGAATCGGGCAAATGATCAAAATCAAGCAAGATGATCGGCGATATTCCCAAATTAATCAATCTCTTGAATGTTTCAGCTATCCCCACCCATTGTTGATTAGTAATTGTTGTGAACTTGATTTTGAAAATGGCCAATCGTAAGGGAATCTTTTGCAATTTCTGTTCATCTTCATCATATATGTTTACAAATGGATTCTGACGGTTTAAAAACCGTTGAATAAATAATTCACGCTGATTTTCCTTCTTATTCAATGGAACGATTTCAGAATTGGCAAAATCCAAATTACTGAAATCAAATTGATTTTGGTATTTAGTGAGGTAGTTTTTAGCTTCTCGTTTTGTTGTTGTTGATTTCAATATTGACAATATTAGGTTTCGTTTGGCATCGGTGACTGCTTTATGGGTGTCTAGGTTGGATATAAATTGTCTATTTAGCGTCTTGAGTTTACTCATAATTGGAATGGGTCCCCAAAACATGAAAGTAGAGATCAAATGAAAATTTGTAAGCGCGGTTCTTATTAAATCTATACAAAATAATACCCAGGTCAGCAGATCAATCAACCTATGATACTGTACAATACGAGCATTTTTCCTCTCCACATCATCGCCCTACTCGTCATCGGAAGCATCTGCCATGTTTTCCTCATTGGTCCCAGCATCATGTTTCAATGTGGTGTCGTGTAATTGTCTTAACTTGTTCATCACTGGAAGAACAAAGGGTCGAATTTCGTTAATCTCTAACAACGATAACCCATTCAAGGCAATATTGGACTCATTCAACTCCTTCAAACCTTTACGTGACTTGATTAATCGAATCTCCCGCAAATCTTGAATGATGGATCGTAGATCAGATATGGAGTCTGGTAAATCATCAGATGCTTTAGTGAGAAGTATCTTGGAGAGCTCAAGCCAGTTCCAAGGTAGGTCACTGAATTGTGTCGGCTTTCTAATTTCATCATCGTATTTTTCCTTCAAGTAATTGACATTGAGCCATTTAGGTGGAACTATGTTGCATTTATCCTGGTTCTTTAGGATAAGCGCCACCCAGAGTGGAACTTTCTCTCTTCTCATTGCCCGTAAGTTTGGTATTGTTGCCTAAAGTGTTGTTAGTATCGGGCTGCATGTCATGAAATACAGTATTCACATACACCAATTAAATTTATTTTTTTAATTGAGTATCGGGGAAGTATGGTAATTAGCTCATTCTCGGCTAAAAAGTTGATCTCCGTAGGTGTCAAGTTGCCTTGTAAGTGAGTCGGTAAAACCATGTTGCGCAGTGTAAAGAGGGAAGAGGATCGCGTCTCTAGTCAAATCTATGATTTTTTATTTTTTACGATTTTTCCATTTTGCGCATGTTGAATAAGTGTATCCACCCAAGGAACTCTACACAATTAATTCTACTTCTTTAACCTACTTTGCTTCAACTTGTAAGTAGAAGTCTTACCTTCTGCCATAACCTTCTTCCTCTTCACTGGCTTTGGTCCTGCTGCATCTCTAGAATAAGGATCAAAAGATCTCTTCTTTTTCTTTTCGTGCTTTTTTGGATCAATGAGAATTTTATCAGCATTGGCATAATCTATACTTGGCTCATCTTCCTGAACTGGTTGGTTGCTTTTCTTTTTAGAGCTCTTGTTAGATTTTCGAAGTACAATCAATTGTTCAGGGTCAATGTCTTCATCCTTGCTAAATAATACTTGTTGACCTGTTTTGGATTTCTCACCGGAAGAGGAAACATTTGGTGTTTCACTAGGTTCGCCAACTTCCTCCTCTTCGGATGCATCTTCCAATTCTTTTCCAGAAATCGACGCAACACCATCAATCTCACACAATTTCTTCCACACAAATTCAAAACGCTGGCCACATTCTTTGTCAAAATCATGCTTTTCAATGCCGGTATCAGTAAATTCATAGGTTTGCTTCCGTACGCCATTAACACCAGGCACAACTACCGATGAATTGTTATTCAATAGCGATCCATCGGAAAATAACACTGACATATTCAACAATAGCTTTTCCAATAATCCATTGACAGACTCTATATCCACTTTTGGCTCCTCTGCTTCCACCGTTAATTGATTGCTCCATTTGTCAACAATCGCCCAGTCATTCTGCTCACTCTCTTTCAAAGTATCGTCAATCAATTTTGCCAACTCTCTTGCATTCAATCGAACGTGTTCCGAAACATAAGACGGTACATTGAGAACCTTTCCCACATCAACTGGAGATTCCAATGTTGCCAATGAGACCAACAATTGGTTTGGCATGATGTATCTTACTGACTCGTCCTCTTTCCTCGCAATCAAATCTCTCCATTTGTACAACTGTTCCACTACAGGTCTCTTGAATGCTGGTACATTGTATTGATACATGAGCGATCCCCATGGTTCTTTAGGATTTGCTGCCATAACTGGACATGACACCTTACTTCCTAGATTGTTTGACAATGGTCTGAATTTCGTGTATTCGAATCTTCTCTTTGCCACTTGTCTTGAATCAAACAATACTTGAGCAAGTTTGTCACTATCAATCAATTTATTTCGAAGTTGGTCAAAAATGTATAACAAAAAATGGGTATCTGATCTGGCATAGGCCAACATTGGCTTAGGCAATGGCCTTATTCTCCAATCAGCCAATTGATATTTCTTTGAAGTTCTGAAATGAGCAAATGTATCAAGAAGATACTGTAAAGAAAATTTAGAAAATCCCAACTGTCTTGATGCATGATAGGTATCAAATAACGAGACAATGTACAAGCCTAGATCTCTTTGTAACCATATTATATCCATGAATGCACCATGAAGCACTTTGATGATCTTGGGGTCAGTAAACACTTTGTTCAACACAGACAAATCATCTCTCAACACCAATGTATCTATGATCCAATCTTTTTCACGATTTGAAATTTGCATCAAACAAACAATTCCATAATAGGATCTATAGTCATGATGTTCCAAGTCGACAGCTATTTCCGTCAGCTGCTGCAACTCATCAATCATTTTGTTCAAGCCTTCTGTCGTGTCAACCCAAATTGCACTTGTGCTGCTCCAATCTTTTGGAGGAACAGGGTCTGATTTTGACAAAATAGATTTAGGATATGGTTGAGTATCAATTTCATACTCGTATGGGTGCGCATAGAATGGAGGATCAACCACTTCTATTGAGTCTTCATAAACTGGCGCTGGGTTTGTAAGCTTGTTAACTGACTCCCACGGTTGTAATGCATTGGGTTTACCGGTGATTTTAGGCTTGAATGGTTCTTGTTCTGAATTATCAACAGAAACTTTGAATTTCGATTGTGGTTTTTCGACTCTTTGAGCTTGATCATTTGATATAAGGCTATTCCCATCTTCAAGGTATTGCTTCTGCTCGCCACCACCAGTTTGTTTTCTATTAATCTGGTCAAATGTATAATCAATCTTTTCAAATATTGAATCAATGACATTACTGACGGGGTTCCATGATGACTCACTTGATATGTTTTCCTGACCAAAACGTATTGGATCAACTGGGTTCGTTTGGGAGGAAGCAGTTCTAAGCAAATCATTGGTGATGGTTAAAAGATTCCTCCCTCGTTTATCAATTTCCTCGCTGATATTTGGATCCACTGATTTGTAGAAATTCACGTCTTGAGCAGCCAATGCAGTGGCTGCACGTATAGTGCCCATGAGGTTTGGAAGCACATTTTTGAATAGATCCTGGTCTTCTGTCAGCATTGTCTTGAGGTTATAAGGTCGGCAAAGATGATCTAGTTCTTTCTATTTGAAGAAACAAAAGAAAAAAAATTGCAACGATTTATTGTTATTGTGTATTTTGCTGCGGGAATCTTTACTCATCGCATCGTAACAATTTTTACAAATTACCATTCTTTAAGTTAACTTGTCTTCAACGTGTACCACCCTCAAAAGATGTTTACCTGCAATACATGTAATTTACAATTCCCAGAGTCAAATGACCAAAGGATTCACATGAAATCTGACTGGCATCGATACAACTTGAAAAGGAAAGTTGCTCAGTTACCACCCATCACGGAGGAACTTTTCAACTCGAAAGTTGCTTCGATGCAACCACAGACTGAAACAAAGGAAAAGACATCGACAAAAAAGGAGCAAAGGCGAAAAGAAAAAGAGGCATTGATGCAACAAAAGCGAATAATTTTGGAGCAAGCTAGAAAAGCAATGTTGGCTGAACAGGAGGCCAAGGGGGAAGCAGAAGGAAAAGATCAAAGAGGGGAATTAGATTCTCTGCTGACTGGGCCAGCCGTACCTGAGCAGTTTGAACAAAACGGGTCCAACGACGAGCCTGAATTAACGCCAGAACAGGCTGAAGAAAAAGAATTTCAAAAGAAGCTTTCCAATAAAGTTGAAATACCACCAACGACGTGTTTATTCTGTCATCCCAAATTGAAACAGAACTTTCCCACAATTGAGGAAAATACCGAACACATGTTCAGACAGCATGGTTTGTATATCCCCGAAACGCAGTATTTGGTTGATAAGAAGGGGTTGATAGAGTACCTTGCTGAAAAGATTGGATTTGGATTTTGCATAGCTTGCAATTATCAAGGAAGAAATACAGAAGCTGCTAGGGAACATATGCAAACAAAGAGACACATGAGGATACCATATGAAACTGAGGATGAGAAGTTGGAAATTTCAAATTTTTATGATTTTTCATCCACCTATGATGATGATGAAGTCGATGTGGTTGTTGAGGACGGAGAGGGAGAAGATGGCGATTGGGAAGATGTTAATGGGGGTGAAGGAGGAGATGCGGACAGTGATGAAGAGTTACAACCATCTGACAGGGATGCAATTTATCAAGATGGTAATGAATTGATACTTCCATCTGGTGCAGTTGTCGGCCATCGTTCCAATGCTAGATACTACAGACAAAACCTTGCTCCAGAAAGAATATTATCCGAGGGTCAAGGTACTGTTATTGCAGCTGAGACTAGACATATGTTGACTTTACAAGATAGAAAGGAGTTGGCTAGTAAGAAGAGGACATGGAGGAACGAAAAGAAGAGAGAAGATGTCAATGATAGAAGAGCTGCTAAATTTATCAATAATCAACCGCATTATAGAGACCAATTGTTACAATAAGGGTAATAAATACAAGTGTCTATTTATTTTCATTCTATATGGTCAATATAAGACCAGCACCAATCAAATCAATCAAGATGTTGATCAAAATTAACCAACTGGCAAAAAATAACAATTTTGGAGAAAACACCGTCCACACAAACAAGTGGAATCGTAAATTAATACACGAGGCCACCAAGTTTGTAGCCGAAACAGTGTAGAATAATAAACTAATCAACGATTTAGTCAACAAGATTCGGTATTTTAAACGCGGATAACTCGTGAGATCAGTTGGTGAAGCACCTCTAAAACTGGCCATTCCAGGCTCAAAAACTAATTGTAGCGATGTCACGGACCAAAAAATGGAACCAGCGAAATTTGAAACGAAGGTGAGTAATCCGACAATTACAACATCGTATGTTTGTACACCATTATAGGCATTTGACAAGTCCACAGTAGCTAATGAATTTGTATTTCCCATTGAGAAAAATGTCAAATGTTGCAAGCACAATGTGAGAAACGTTATGCAAATGATGTGGTTGTCAATGACAAACTTTTTCTCATTCGTTGATGTTTGGTAAACTAGCTTCGCAAGTGCCAATTTCATTACAAGCAAAATCAAAAATATGGGTATGTTTGCATGTCTAGTCTGATGTATCAAAAACAAAGTAATAATGTTTGCGATATCAGTGATTGTCCCAGTGTACCTTTTTTGTATACGACGACCAATCAATACCAACACCAAAGCACCAGTAGTTGCCATTGTCATGTAACTAGCCAATTGAACACTTATGCCTTGAAGTTGTAACTTTAAATCGATATCCTCAATATTTAAGTTCTCCGTATTGACATCTTGGCTTTCCAAGATCCACACCAAAAGCAATTTGAAAATCCCAGGGGGGGTATGGCCATCAATAAAATACAGGACTAGCTTAAACAGAAACGATACTGAAACTGCCACAAACACGCAAAGGTTGATCATAGTGCCTTCCAATGTTAACGCGGGAGCTTGCTTGGTTTTGAACACCCGCAAAAGCCAATTCAAATTCCCTTGTAAGCAGATACTAACAGCAGTTGCAAAATAAGTGAGAGTAATTAATACCCAAAGAAGATTTTGATTGTATTTGAATAAGTAATTTGCAATTGTACCGTCTGAAAACCATTTTTGTCCACTATTATTCCAAGCTTTCAAGATTCGACTTGACAAGAGTATTGTCAAGAACCAATGCATTTTGGACTTTGTCCCAAACACTTTGAAATAGAACGCACCAAATGCAAGTAAGGACAAAGATGTGGCAAAGTACCAAATTTGATGTTCCTCTTCGATCAAAGAAGAGCCATGAAAGTGTATCGAATAGATCAATGTAAACACTTCAAATGAAATGACAAGGTACGTAGTAATTTCTCTAAATGAGAGAAAGTAAAGATTGAAAATGCCAGTAGTGATCAATGCTGTGAGTAAAATCATTCCTGCTCCAATGTAAATGTGCTTGTAGTTATAATTGATTGCTGATGACGCCATATCCAGCTGCACTTTTTCCAAGAACGAGTAATATTCGTCTACTGCATGATCACCATTTTGCATACTTTCCCATGCCATCCAAGTATTCCCAGTTGGTCCATTTTTCGCCTTGTATAAACTCATTATCTGAAAGCAATTTTCAAGCAAGATTTTGCCTCTTTGGCTCTCTGGCCATAGCTCGAGGATCTTTCTAGCTATGACACCTAGAGAATTCTTAGGAATAGGGAAACTGAATAAACTTGCCAATGTGGGGACGAGATCAATCTGAAAAATTTGGTCATAGTAAGTGTAGTCAGATGACACCGGTAACGGAGCTTTATCATTATGGGTATTGAATTTATGAGAGATAAATGCCAACGCGGCTGAAGTTTCTCCAGCAGATGATCCTCCATGGTTGCCCACTTCATTCATGCCATGATCTCCCATAAATACAATCAATGTATCTTGATTTTTTTCCGTGTAATTGTAAAGTCGTTGCAAAATTAGATCCATTTCTGCTTGTTTGGGTTTCATGAATGTTGAATGTGGTCCCCCCTTGTGTCCGATATGATCTAACCCGAGATAATGTAGTATCAATCCATCCCAATTTGAACTCAGCAGAAGTTGATGATCCAAATGACGAGTGACATTGTTATCCACCTCAGTAAAATCACTAACAAAGAAAGAATTGGTACCTTCAAATTCACCAAACTCATTGGGAAACAATTTCAACCAAGTATCATCACCAAAGAAATTGATATTCTTGTTGAGCTGTTTGAATTGGTAAACCCAAGAATCCTGTGCATGTAATCCTTGTGAATCATCGTAATCATCAGCAACGTTCAAGATGGCATCGAGAAAGCTTGGGGTGCCTCCAGTAGTAATACCTTTGAGTCGAGGTAGTGTCACAGTTGGTGGATTGGAATATGCCGTAAATGGTATAGCATGTCCCGTATTGATCAATTCATGTAGAAACTTGAAATTCGATTCGTCGCTGAAACAAAAATCAGCACGCATTGCATCTACCACCACCAATATTAGCTTTTTAAATTGAGGTTTACCATTTTGGGTCAAGAATGGTGTTTTGTAATCTAGACTTGGTTGAAGAAACGTGTTTGAGCCTGGTAGAACAATCTTTGAGGGAAAGAACCCACTGAGAAATAGCACGAACCCAACAATGTTAGTGAGCACCAATAGTATATATACTTTCCATTTTAGATTTATCGATCGTATCATGAGTGGTGACGAAAGGTTGACAGAATCGGAGTTGTGCACATTTCAATCTGTTGATTTTTCAGTAAACACAACAATAACAACACAACAACGCGCAAAAAAAAAAAAAAGAAAAAATTCACGAACAGTAACAACGTTTAGTGGTTAAAATACGCTAGGTGTTATGTGAACCTGTAGCATCATCAAACTCAAGTGAGTTTCAATAACACAAGAAAGTCGCATTTCCAAGTTTTTGTTGTAATGACCTCTTTTTTTGACAATCTTGTCAGTTCTTTCAACACTAACTTTCTATGAGGTGAAAAGCGCATCGGCTCCTTCCTGAAATGTAAGCGGCGCATGCCCCAATGGGGTAATAATTTTAAAATTAGGACGCAAGTTAATAGTAACTTTTTGTACAACTCCACCTTGGTACTTCAAAGGTGGAGATTTATAGCCTGAAATGCATGATGTATAGCTCTTGTATATCGGCGATGATATTTTGAAGCTGGGCATACCACCACTGATGCGCTCTCCCCATTTGTTAATACAGAGAGTTACCAGTAACTTGTTCAAGAAAAGAGAAGACACACGAGGTTATTGGCTGAATAAGTGATTGACTAGATTGCAGTCTTTGGTTTTTAAGTCCTTCATTCACTCTTATTGCTTTGTTCAAACGTATAGCACATCATTATCTTTTGTACCTTATTAATTTGATTTTGCAATAATAGCCACTTCCTCCCCCTCTCACTCACTCACTTCACTTTGGGTAAAGAAATTTTTTTTTTTCATCATCATCATCACACAAAAATGAACTGAAACCGGAAATTTTTTAAAGCTTATCAAAAGGACGAAATGAAACAAGACAATATAAATTAGAATTTTAAGAGATATAGATCAAAAGTGTAACACAAGTCCCAACCACCCGATCTTTTACTCTTTTTTCTAATCATGATTTTTTTTTTTTTTCATATTCTTAGCCCGCTAAGGATTTACTAGTGGAAACTTCCAAGCTACACTGCATATATAAGGAAGACAATATCCTTCACCTTCAACAAAGTTCACGTAATCTTTACATGTCACATAGTATTAGTATCAAAATCCAAAAATGAAGCTAAAGTCTAGTCAAAGTGCAGCCACTCCAGTGGAGAGTGAATTGGGGATGCACCCCATAGTATCACAAGTTCACGTTGATGCTTTACCCATTAGATCAATACTATCTAATCAAGGTATCACCATCAATGTTGATCATGAAGTAGATGAAGATGAAGCCATGATATTAGCCATGGGTTACAAACAAGAGTTGAAAAGAGAGTTTTCATTGTGGACAGTTTTCTCTGTTAGTTTCTCAATGTTGGGTCTCTTGCCCTCAATTGCGGCCACTTTTGATTATCAACAATTGGTTATTGGCATGTCGCCAATACCTTGGTTAGTGGCAATGATTTTCATTACAACGGTGGCATTATCAATGGCTGAAGTTGCATCTGCTTTCCCTTGTTCTGCCGGTACACCATATGTTGTTTCGCAATTGTCTCCACCAAAATACAAGTCATACTTAACATGGTTTACATGCTGGACTAATTGGCTATGCCAAATTACCGCCGCTCCTTCAGTATGTTATTCTTGTGCCAGTTTAATCTTGGCATTGTATTCATTAACTGATTCTAGTTATACTCCATCTACGGGTCATGTATATGGCTTATCTACTGGAATTCAAGTTGTTTGTGGTTTAATCTGTTCCATGCCGGCAAAATGGGCTGGTCGTGTTAGTTCGGCTGGAGCATTTTGCAACATTTTGTTTTTGACTATAGTGTTTGTAATGATTTTGGCGGGCAACAAGAGAACGGAATTGAATGAAGGTGTTTCGACGAAATTTAACCCCAATGCCATTGCTTGGTCATTGTATAATCAAGCTGAATGGCCACAAGGTATCTCATTCTTGATTTCGTTTATGGGTGTCATTTGGGCAATGTCGGGATATGATTCACCTTTCCATTTAGCAGAAGAGTGTGCTCATGCAGCAGTCAATGTCCCCAGAGCCATTGTCTTGACCAGTTCAATTGGTGGTCTTGTGGGATTTGTGTTTATGATTGCCATTGCATACACTGTGGTTGATCTTGATACAATAGCCGCTGATCCTCAAGGGTTGGGACAACCATTTGTTACATATTTATCCCAGATTGTGGAGGAAAATTTAGTATTGGCTGCCACTTCATTCACTGTCGTCTCATCCTTCTCAATGGCTCAAAGTTGCTTATTGGCTGCTTCAAGAGTAACTTATGCATATTCAAGAGATGGATTGTTTCCTGGCTCAAATATTTGGAAACGTGTTTCGCCATTGACTCAGACACCCATTTGGGCAGTTGTAATCAATGTTACTCTTGGCCAGTTGTTACTTTTGTTACTATTTGCTGGCGATGTAGCAATTGGAGCAACATTCTCCGTTGGTGGTATATCAGGATTCATTTCATTCACAATGCCCACTTTACTCAAGATTACATGGGCTAGAAATACGTTTCAGCCCGGACCTTGGAACTTGGGTAAGTTTTCTGAACCTATTGGTTGGTTATCAGTTGGTTTCATTGCGTTGATGATCCCTATCTTGTGTTTCCCAACTGTCAGAGGCAAAGATTTAACACCAACAGAAATGAATTGGACGGTATTGGTTTACTTTGGATCTATCTTTATTGTCACCATTTGGTTTATTGTTGACGCTCATAAATGGTATAAAGGTCCCAGAAGTAACATCGATGAAGCTGACATTGTTTACGATGATGATGATGCTGGTGCTGGTGGTAGTGGCGGTAGTGGAAGTGAAGGGTACGATAAGGTGCAAGTTATTGATGCGTCGGAATCGAATTCGCGGAGTAATGAGAAATGTTAGTATAGAATACAACTTTATGATAAATGTGAATTTGATGTAGGACAAAGCAGATTGAAAGCCTTTGCCAGTAAAATTTTATTGCGGAGAAAACCGAGGCTCCATTTTACCACACTTTGGGTGCAAAATTTAGAGCGAAGGGGATCCCATACATTTTATTATATAACACATCAATGAGAAGAAGAGAAATGAGTTAGTTTCGTGTGGTCTATAAAGAAGACATCAACCACTTTATTCGATCTAGTAAATGCAAAAGAGTGCAGAACAATTACAAACTTGTAAACTTTGTCAATCTATAATTGTTGCTACTTTTGTGTAATGAATAAATTTGATTTTTCTTGAGGGGAATTATGAAAAATATGCCAAAACTTGTTTATCTTGACAGATTAAACACGTCTAGTTTCAGTTGAATGCCATTCAGACGGAGTATATTGCTTGTAGACGTATAACTAGGCTAACATAGTGAGTATTGATCACCCTTCCTTCAAATCAGATTACACACTATGTTCATTTTCAAAAGGCAAATTTGTACTTATCGCAAGAGTAAAGTAAGATAACAAAAATGATAGGATTTTTTTTCTTTATGCCGTTCATTTAGATGTATACAAACATCAATACCATTTCATTTTTTTTTTTTTACCCATTGTACTGATAAAATGAAATTTACAAACAGTAGATATAAAAGTAATGGAAAATCCCCAAACTTTATAAAACACGAACTTGAGGATGTTTACTCAGGGGTCTACGGCGACATAAAATGACATCCAAAAGTGAAAATGCAACCTCAGTTACCTCGAAAGTTCACATCAATGACTTCAACATCAATGACTTCAACATCAATACAACGTTTCCGTCAACGCACGGCATAACAGTCAATGTTCACCAAGAGATAGATGAAGATGAAGCAAGAGTTAGAGCCATGGGATATAAGCAAGAGTTAAAACGTGAATTTTCCCTTTGGTCATTATTCGGCATGAGTTTTTCACTATTGGGTCTTTTGCCATCAGTGGCGGCAACGTTCAACTATCAACAATTGGTTATTGGCATGTCTCCATTACCATGGATTGTTGCAATTGTATTCATCACTTCAGGGGCCTTGTCTTTAGCGGAAATATCATCAGCGTTTCCTTGCTCAGCTGGTGCTCCATATGCAACTTCACAATTGGCACCAGTTAAATACAAGCTGTTTTTCGCTTGGTTTGCTTATTGGACCAATTGGTTCTGCCAAATCACAGGGTCTCCTGCTGTCAGCTCAACTTGTGCTAGCTTGATGTTGGCGTTGTATTCATTCAATTCTCCAACGTATACACCTAAACCAGGTCACGTGTTTGGATTATCGACTGGTATTCAAATTGTTTGTGGAGTAATATGCTCTATGCCATCGCGGTATGTGGCCAAGTTTTGTTCCTTTACTGCTTGGTGTAATGTTGCATTTTTGATTATCGTGTTTGTCATGATTTTGGGCGGTAATAAAAGAATGGAGCTAAATAATGATGTGACAACCAAGTTTAACTCAAATTCAGTGGCGTGGTCATTGGAAAATCAAACCGAATGGCCTCAGGGGCTTGCTTTTTTGATCTCCTTTTTGGGTGTAATTTGGGTCATGTCTGGTTATGATTCTCCTTTCCATTTAGCTGAAGAGTGCTCTAACGCGTCAGTTGCTGTGCCAAGAGCAATTGTAATGACAAGTATCGTTGGTGGAGTTATTGGTTTTTGTTTCATGATTGCAATTGCATACACATTGGTTAGCATTTCCGAAATATCAATGGATACATTAGGATTAGGTCAACCATTTGTTTCTTACCTAGTACAGGTGATGAAACATAAGATAGTTGTTGCTTCAACCGCATTCACGACAATTTCATCCTTTTTCATGTCACAGAATTGTCTATTGGCCTCATCGAGGGTTACATATGCTTATTCAAGAGATGGATTGTTGCCTGGGTCACAGATATGGAAACGGGTTTCACCAGTGACTAGTACTCCCATATATGCCGTAACAATCAATATAATCATTGGTGAGTTGTTGCTTTTATTACTTTTTGCCGGTGAGGTTACCATTGGTGCTATCTTTTCAGTTGGTGCCATTGCTGCATTCATATCATTTACATTACCTACATTACTCAAATTAACGACAGCTAGAAACACATTTAAACCAGGACCCTGGAATTTAGGCAAGTTTTCACAACCAGTAGGGTGGGTATCAGTGGCATTTGTTACCATGATGATTCCAATCTTGTGTTTCCCCACAGTCACAGGAAAGGACTTGCATGCCAAGGAAATGAATTGGACAGCATTGGTTTATTTTGGTCCTATGCTTCTTGTGACTATATGGTACTTTGTTGATGCCCACAAATGGTACCATGGTCCTAAAAACAATATCGATGAGGCTGATATTGTGTACGATGAAGAAATAATTGAAGATGGTAGTGAAAAAGGTGGATGAAAAGAGGGAGTGGTATTTGAAACGATTGGGAAACAAATTGGCTCAACATGTGTATTAGTTCATAGTGCAAAATTTAAGATGAACTGTTAAAGATGCTGACCACGAGACTGTAGTTATATTCTCTGGGTGCAAAATCCTTTGAACACAATGCGAGAGAAGGCAAAAAAAAAAATCAATCAAAGGATCATCGCTTGAACATGAGAAATTGGTAATCAACAGCACAAGATGAGTTCTTACTATCCTAGAGGAGGTGACAAAAGGGGGAGATACAACAACAATAACAACTACAATCAAGCTAGAGGATACAACGACGGTTACAACAACAATAGCAACTACAATCAAGCTAGAGGATACAACGACGGTCACAACCACCACCACAACAACACTTACAATCAACCTAGAGGATACAATGGCAGTCACAATAAAAATGACAACCATGATTCAGTAATAACGTGTGCATTCTACAACAAGATAGGAGCCTGTCGACATGGTGAAAAATGTTCCAAAAAACACATCAAACCAACAACCAGCAAAACTCTATTACTAGCCAACTTGTATCAAAACCCCAAACTAAACAAGAATGAAACCGAAGAACTAACAGAGAAACAAATTCAAGAACAATTTGACCTCTTCTATCAAGATATTTTTATACATTTGGGTTCTATGGGTGAGATTTATGACTTGGTTGTATGTGAGAATGAAAATAATCATTTAAATGGCAATGTCTATGTTCAATTCAACTCGGCCCTGGACGCATCTTTAGTGAATACCGCGCTCAATCAAGAATGGTTCAATGGTCGACCTGTACATTCAGATTTATCACCAGTTGATAGCTTCCCCGATGCTCATTGTCGTGCCTATGATACAAATTCATGTGAGAGGGGAGAAATGTGCAATTATATGCATATACGGCAACCTACGACATCGTTGAAGCAGCTGTTGTATAAAGCGCAGGATAAGATGTATAGTGGAGTCAAATTGGAAAAACTAAAGAAACAATTGAGTGAAATGCAGCAACTGGGAGCAGAAACTGTGGTAGTAAGTGTCAACGCTGAAGGAAAAGAAGAGGAGGGAGAAGAAGAGGAAGAGGATGAAGGGGGTAATGTTCCTAAGCAAGATGCTAGTAAATTACTCAATCTGCTTTTCTGAGTGTCTAACATAATTGTTTGCGTGTGTTTTAGGGTTGAACGCTATAGATATATGTATTAATGTTGTGTAGTTGCATTTCTAGTCTTTTTGGGTTATAATGTAGTATGCATTTGGTGGTAAGTCAATATCCATTGTTCTATATTCATTCTTGCCAAAAAAATGTGATCTTGAGGATCAATTGTTTCATAGAAAGAGAGACAACCGAAAAACTTTCTCAATGTATATCTAGAATAGATACTTTTATATTCTTCATACTCCCAATAGGATACACCGGCAAGTATTACTACTACTGCTACTACCGCTGTTCGTCGTATGTATCATCTTATCTATCACACTCCCTCATAGATTTTGTTCAGCCTTGTCTCCCCCAAGAATCGGACACGAAAAAAAAAAAAGCTTAAGCGAAAATTTTCCAGCATATTTTCATCAACAGGAATATGTTTATAACCAATCAATCACCATTGGCTATACCCAAGTTGTATAGGTATCTACTATCTACAACATACAAGAAGAATAGTCTATCTCATCATCAATTGCAAATTACGCTGCAATTGTACCATAAACCATTCATAATATCCACATTCTCCATATTTCAACATAATCGAAAAATGTCGTCGTCTTCTCAATTACCGTCCTCGGATAAGGATAACAAGAAAGAACAACAACCTGGGCACAACGACAACAAACATTCACACTCTCATACACACTCTGCCTCAGAGGAAGATCATGGTGCCGATGGCCATTCCCATTCACATGGTGCTGGAAGTGGTTTATTGCATCATCATCATCATTCTGCTCATGAACCAAACGAATTTTTAGCCGCAGGCACTGCATCTATAAAATCAAACCCAGCAGTCCGAATCACCTGGATCGGTCTTATAGTCAATGTCGCGCTAGCTGTGTCAAAAGGTATTGGAGGGGTTGTATTCCACTCGCAAGCATTAGTGGCAGATGCTATTCATTCAGTTAGTGATATGCTTGCTGATTTCCTAACTTTAGCTACTGTCAATGTTGCTGCTAAGGTTGGTACACCTACCAAATTTCCCTTTGGGTATGGTAAAATAGAAACTATTGGATCATTTACCGTTAGTGCCATTTTATTGTTTGCCGGTATCTCCGTGGGGTGGTCGTCATTGTTGCAAATTTTTGAATTTGTTCTTCCTACTCAATTGTACGAAATCGCTGCTAGTATTCACATTGGACATAGTCATAGTCATGCTGAACTTGGTGGAGCAACATCATCTTCGTCACATGATCATCATGGACACTCCACTCCCACCGGCGCAGAGTTAACCACCCACCGAGAAATCCCCAACATCAATGCAGCTTGGCTAGCAGCCGGATCGATTGTTGCCAAGGAAATCTTATATAAAAAGACGATGCAAATTGCTGTTGAAACAAACTCAAAAGTTCTTGTAGCAAACGCATGGCATCATCGAGTTGATTCACTTACTGCTATAGTCGCATTGCTCACCGTTGCTGGAGGAGTCATGTTCAACATTGCATGGTTGGATTCGGTTGGTGGGATGGGTGTGTCGGTTTTGATCATTAAGGCTGGCTGGGATACGTTGAAAGAAGCATGGTATGAGTTAATTGATCGTGGTGAACAGCCAGGTTCTGATTTGTACAATAAAGTTGAGACCATCATCTCACATGAATTACAAAGTAATGCTCAATTGAATCAATTCAAATTGAAACAATTGTCAGTGTTGTCTTCGGGGGCCAATACAAATATCAATTTTGTCTTGTTGACTCAAAACAAGTCTATCGACTTGATAACTTTGAACAAGTATGAAAAGACATTGACTGATTTAATTAAACAAGACGATAGGTTTGTGAGAAATGTGCTGATCAAGTTTGAAGTTGCCGAGGATGATAACCAAGTAGGGGATAACAATCCAGATGATAGAGATGATAGAGAGGATAAATACGTACATAGACATTAGGCATTGAAATCATGTAAACTTGTGATAATGAAAATGTCTATTTACAAAAATTAAGAATATCTATATACAATAATGTTATTTCTTGTTCTTGTGCTTGTTCTTCTTGGAAGACGTCTTTTTATGCCCCTCAATAAAGTTCAAAATTTCATCGACCGATTTATTAGCAATCGAAGGATCAGGTTGTGGTGGCGGTGCAACATGCCCCTTCTTTGAATGTCCATTACTTTTACCATTTGCATGAGCACCATTAGCAACGGCTGATGGCAGTTTGACTTTAGGATGATTTACCGACTTTTTTGCCAGTAAAGAAGATGCGATTTTCTTTTCTTTAGCTTGTTGAGCTTTAGTATATTCCACATACAATGCAATATTGGCTTGATATTTACCAACTTGTTTTGTCATTGAATCATTTGGGCCAAGTACCCTTTGGAATAGCCTATATGCAGCATCGAAATATTCCTGTGATTGAAAGATCTTATCGGCCGAAACAACAACATTACCAATTCTGAAATAAATCAAGGCCGTGATTTCCGATTCTTCACCATTTAATTCTTTACTATACTTTAAAGCTTGTAACAACAATATTTTTGCTGATTCATATTGCTTTGCCTTCATCAATGCTTCCGAGGAGTTGATTAATGTATTGACAATTGCCGGATGATCGACTCCGTACCCTAATGACCATGTATCCATGGCTTGTTTATACAATTTCAATGAGTTAGTTGACAAGTCATTTGCACCTTCGAAAAATGCTTGATTCATATAGGCGGTGATTGTATCATGACTGTCAAATCCACACGATCGTTCACACAATACAACTGCTCTTCGGCCAATCAAAGCAGCATCGTAATCCATACCCAATTCTTGGTATACTTGAGCCAATAAAGTATAAAATTTAGCAGTTTCTGGATTAACTTTACCATAAATGGATTCATGGATAGCTGCTAATTCGGTAAACATTGACATTCCAACTTCTTTATCACCAGAAACTAATTGAGCACGAGCACTGGCAAAAATTTCATCAATAATGGTTGATTTGTACGATGAGTCTTTAACAACTGGAGTAAACGAAATGATATCTTCAGCAATAAATGGTGTTTCGCGTTTGATTGATTTGGTACCATGTTGAGATTGTGGTGCGGTTGTCTTTTTTTTCGATTTCTTAGAAGAAGATGACGAAGTAGGTCTCTGTTCAGCAACATCGAATTGAATTTGTGCCTGAGCTGCATCAAATTCCTCTTTGGTGAATGTATAGTTGTGTGCTTTCCATTGAATACCAAATTGGAAAGCAATTTCACGCAACAATTGCTGTTTACGAACAGCCTCATCAATCCAATTTTCAGGCAACTTAAATCTAAATCTAGCAAACACTTCACTGGTCACCAACTGAATAACATCCTTGCTGGTCAATTTCGTAAAAGAAAGTTCCTCAACAGAGCAAAATGAAGCATATGATTCATCCAAGTCAACTTTTGGATCTTTAGTTATTGCACCACCGAGTAAACAGTTGTGGAAATGGGCTACTGCTGATGGTACAAGGAATGTTGGAACCAGTTTCACCAATTTTCTCAAAACGTGTTTTGAAGCTCTTGCAATCACCTCATGAATGGCGATCAAATAAGTTGCATTGTAATTGGCAACCGCTAACTCATAAGTGGCTTTCGATGGAGGCTCTTCCTCTCCTTTTTCCTCATCCTTCTTCTCGTCATCTTTCTTTCCATCATCTTTCTTCTCGTCATCTTTCTTCTCTTCTTCTTTTTTCTCCTCCTCTTCTTTTTTCTCCTCCTCTTCTTTCCTCTTTTGCTCTTCCTCTTGTTTGGCCTTCGCGGTCAACTCAGCATTCTCAGAAACAATCTTTTCAAGCTCTTGCTTGTATTCCTCTCTCTTAGTGATCAATTGTTCAGCAATATATCCCAAATATCTCATGTTGATACCATGTCTGTGTAATTGCTCAGTCAATTGTTTTCCGTCAAATGGGGGTAATTGTTGTCTGACACTATCCAAAAATTCACCAACCAACTTTTCCTTGATGAATCTCGAAATTTCCCTTACTTCATCCCGATCTTCTTCCGAATCGAATGAAGTGGAAAATGCATCGGGATTGAACAGAACTTGATCAGTAGGTAATGCAATTTGTGGTTTCTCTTCACCAGCACCTTCCTTGGCGTCAAATTTACCTTCCTTTTCCAACTTTTCGGTCTCGGCTTTGAAAAGGGCAGATACTTTACGCTTCCACCATTCATTAACTGCCTCGTGTCTAATCAAAGCCTCTCCATGGGGATAAGATTGAGCATCCGCAGTGTTGAAATTTGATTCAATAAACTCAATATCACGTGGGACAGTACGGTACAATTCCATTACATATTTTCTACCATCGGTGCCTGATAATCCTTTGGTGTCTTTCGAAACAACCAATTCATTCTGCGATTGAATTTCATCAGATACCTTGATCTTGTGTGGCTTTAAATGGAAAACTTCTCCAACTTGTTTCAATGGTTCAACGAATGATTCATCTTCAAGAATTTTTGATCCATCTGATGAAGAACCATACTTGACTTTTTCTTGAATTTCTTCTTCTTCACCAACTATAGCGTCCAAAATACCAGGAACTGGCGCTTGACACACGACTCTTTTACCCATATAGTCCACCACACAAGTGAGTAATGTAGATAAACCTTTGACGTCATGTCTATTGACTATTTTAACACCAGCAAGATCCTTGGAAGCAACGTATCTTGAAGCTTCTTCTGCACCAGTATTTTCAAACCCGTCAACTGTAGAGGCTCCAGTAGAATAGAAAACTCCATTTTTCAAATAAATGTATTTACTCTCATCCTCAGTTGGGTTCATTGGTGTTATGTCCCCCTTGATTATATGCATTGCAGTCTCTGTAGCCGATTTGGTAAAATCAAACAATGTCTTTTGAATAAGTTTCTCACGAACAATACGCTCTTGAAAAGTGGTAGATGGTAGTTCTTTAATACTTTGAAATTCATTGTTCCACTCCTTGATGAAGTCAGAACCATCTACACCATTGTCAATCAATGGTAATTGAGATCTGGACACATCAGGAATGTTTTGCAAACCCGATGCGTCGACAACCCAAGGATGAGCAAGGAAAGAGTTGTATGGCAAAAGGTAAGATTCTGGATAAGCACTTGCTTTAGTTAAATTGACTTCATTATCAACAATAGTGGAGGTAAATAAAGGTGATAATGAAGATACCAAATCAAACAATAACAAATTCTTGAAGCACTTGCCCTTTTCGTTCACCTTAATATCAGGATTAAAGTTCATTGTTGATGATTTGTTGACAAAAAACCCTGAAAAATGGCACGTAATGTGGAAGGTTTCATTTTCCAATGTTTGCAAAGTCAAATACAAAAGATCACCTTTAGATTTTTGAAAATTTGGTACTGGAGACCATTGAGAGACACTAAGTGATCTGATAGGTAATTTGATCACGTCGCTGACCTTGTCAAACGTAGCTTGGCTCACTAAATCAACACCCTTTGAAATCCCAAATGAGTCGACAATTGAACTTAATTGGTCTTCTTCTTCTTTCGATAATGGTGTTAATTCCTTACTTTCAGGGGTGTCCAGATTTCCATTTTGAGACTCGGACTCCTCTTTCACTTTCAATTCGTCCAATTTGATAGCATTGAATTTGGAGACACCGCCTTGAGAACCAATATCACTAGCAACCCTATCAATATAATGAAGACCAATGGTATCTCTGAACTTGTTGATTTGTTCATACACTGACGCCAAATTGTACGCCTTGGCTTTGATTTGCATCCGTAATTGTTCAACATCCCCCAATTGTAATTCATTAATGATTTCAGCAAACGAAACAATTTCACCAAGACTATCAACATCAATACCATGGACATTTAACGAATAGTTTGTCAAATTTCGAGTCGTAGGTAACACGCTCAATGTTTGTCTCAAATCGGCAATACTTTCATCATAGTGAGACGAGATTGATATTTCCTTCTCTTCGGTGCTTACAACGGAAGGTAGCACTATTTTCAACAAAAGATCCTTTGGAGCTGGTGCCTCTTCTTTTGGGGTCTCTTGGACCTTCTCAGCCTCAGACATTGTGGAAACTCTCTAAGATTGTTGGATAGATTGGCCAATCGAAGTTGAAAATTTTTCTATTTTTTTTTCCTGCGTCTGTGCTCAGAAATCTAAAACAACCAGTTCAACATTCAAATACTGTCTCATTCACCACCCTCAACATGAGATTTGCTTACTTCAGGAGTATTTGACTTGACTTCAGGCAACCGGATGGGATGAGTTGCACAATGTATTGCGCGATATAACAAGGCATTAGAATTGTTGTATCACTTATACAGATTTGAAATCGGTTTTGCATCCAATAATTAAAAGTTGACGCAGGTATTGTCAAGTCGAGAATGAGGAAACTATTATCATGTGAGCTTGAAAAGACTTTCTTCAGGAGTTAATGATGTCGTGCGAAAGCCGTCCATGAATGTCATATCTGCCTCAAAATAATGCTTTCCCTCGAGTGTCTACCTCATGAAGCCTTAGTAGAGTTTTTCCATCAACTCAATCAGCACGA
>OGTJ01000133.1_pt1 | contig 43023 bp, 28 predicted proteins | sample 1574611 | NCBI WGS metagenome assembly OGTJ01 (sample SAMN03295858, study PRJEB24534) | human gut metagenome | isolation source: fecal sample 1 from infant 9 | host: Homo sapiens | place: USA: Pittsburgh, PA | collected 2014-07
TTTGACAGCTATTGTTTTGCAGAGTCTTTGATCTTGATAGTTTCTTGATAGTATCCTCATTACACCTCGGGAGAGAGCTACGTTTAGAGGTTGCAAGGGATCTACAATCAGAATACCCCTTTGGTCAGCCCCAGATACTTTTTTCGCGTACATAGCAGATCCTAGCTCCGCATCTCAGCTTCCGTAGCTCACAGGAGCCAGATCCAACTCTTAATTTCATACGAACCTTTTCGCAACCATGTGCTCAGTAAGCATGGTCGTGTAAGAAAGCCCCATTTCGAAAGTTCTTCCCCAGACAAAATTTCATAAATCCCTTTGATCACTGTGCACTACCCTTTTTCTCTTTAATATTGTGTCACTTTTTTCGTTCTCACTCCACCACTGTCGAAAATCGTTCACTTGAATCTCGGTGTATTATTTTACAAACTAAAGTCATTCTCTACCAGTGAAGGAGATTTTAACTATACAATATACTACAACGAGCTGCAAAATTTGGTCTACAGGTCGGTGCTTTCTATAACCATACAACAAGCTTTAAAAAACATTCATTAGTCTCATTACACTTTGTACAACATGGGTACTGGTTGGGAGTTGACAAAAGCTTTAAAGGAGAAAATATTTCAGTATGCCATCTACAACCAAACACCTATATCGTTACGACAAATGGTGCAATTTGGACCCACTCCTTCTCCAGGATCCATCTTTCTTGCTTCAAAATTCATTGTTGAAGAGTTGCCTATAAGATTGGCTAAAAAGGTGAAGGATTTAGAGTATGCGCCCTTGGGATTGAATGAAAGCCCTTCCACTATAAAAGTCAAAGATTGGTATGCTCAATCATTTCAAGAACTAACTGAATTACCAAAACCCAAAATCGATGAGAACTTGAAAAAATTGTTGTATAGTAACAATGGCAACAATAATGGATTCAAAGTTGATGATCTTGATGACCAACCAAATATTCAAGAAGAAATCCACAAAATTTCTGAGATACAAGAGGATAACCCAGCTATAAACAATGTGTTTAGTGATGATGGTATAGTAGTTCGACATCACCATCACCACCACCAAAACCCAGAGCAGACCAAGCTGACCACAATGGCTCCAACGAGGATACCGTCAAAGGGTCAAGAAAGTACCACCATACGGAGTGAGTCACCCACTTTTGGTATGACCTATTTCCTGCCATGTCCAACAAACATTGTATGGCCCAAGGAGGTTTATGCTTATAACAAATTAGTGTTTGACGCGTTGGAAAAGATAAAGAAAAGACACGATGCAACAGTTGCTACTATGGCGCAGGGTGTGCAAGAATGGAAATCGAAAAATAAAACCGTGTTTGTGAATTCACAGATTCAAACATTTCTTGATCGTTTTTACATGTCACGTATCGGAATCCGTATGTTGATTGGCCAGCATTTAGCATTAAACATGGCACAAAATTCACCAACAAAGCAGCGTTTACTGAAGCTCATCAATGGCTCTGAAGGTTCAACTAAGAAGCCTGGTAGGTCGAATTACGTCGGTGTCATTTGCACTGATTGTAATGTTGGTGAAATTGCTGAAGACGCAATTGAAACTGCTAAATATATTTGTGAGGAATATTATGGATTGTTCGAAGCCCCTGAGATACAATTGGTTGCACCACAACAGGATATCAATTTCATGTATGTTCCCGGTCATTTGATTCACATGTTGTTTGAAACTTTGAAAAACTCATTGCGTGCAACTATTGAATTTCACACGCCAAAGTTGAAGCAAAAATACGTTGAGGAACATCCAGGAACAAAATTGGACGAGGTTGACCTTAATGACCTAGAGTATCCGCCAATCAAGGTGATCATTTCCGAAGGTACCGAAGATATTGCCATCAAAATCTCTGATGAAGGGGGCGGAATCCCTCGCTCGTCGTTGCCATTGATTTGGACGTACTTGTACACAACTATGAATGAAACTCCAACATTGGAACCAGAGTACAATCAGACAAGTTTCAAAGCACCAATGGCTGGTTTCGGTTATGGATTACCCATCAGTCGTTTGTATGCGCAATACTTTGGAGGTGACTTGAAATTGATTTCAATGGAGGGATACGGAACAGATGTTTACTTGCACTTGAATCGATTGAGTAGTTCGAATGAGCCTTTGCCATGACTAGACGGGTATATGAGAAGTGTCAGAATAAGCACATTCATGTGGTGTGTTGGCGGATACTCTCTTGCTTTTGGATACTTGATATGGGCAAGTTTTGTAGATGTGTAGGGCGTATAAATTAGACTTGTCTATTTATTACAATGCATGTTGTTTCGTGGTTGCAAAAGCCGATTGGGGTATAGACTTTTGATTTTGTGTGATTTTGTATACAACCGAGGAGTAAAGACATTGGAAAGGATGTAATCCAACGCTCACAACAAAAGATGTTAAAAAAAAAAGAGGATAGTCGAGAGTATGTGGGGCAAAAAGTCTGAATCAGTGACTATACATAGGAAGACCCATTGTACTTAGTCGATGAAGATTTTTTTGGTTGTGTTTGAACCCCACGAAAGTTGGTGTAGAGGATCATCATGACCACTCCAGTATACTAGCTTTGTTTACCCAAAAATAACCATAACCATTTCAGCGCCGTATTACGTATATCAGCACCTCTCACCACCAACCATATTAGACCCCTTCTCATCTCAAATCAAGGATAAAGCAATGGAGTTATGCGTGCCTTTAAGGAGGCAAAAAAAGGCAGAAGCCAGTTCAAAGTCAAGGCAAATGAAGAGGAAAAAAAAAAAAAAATTCATTAAAAAAATTCGTTAGAAAAAAAAAGTCATACTCCACTTTTGCTCAAAGTAAATCATTTTCCGTTCATCTCATAGCTGAAGGTTTATATCATCACAACATGTCAGCATCAGCGCCAAGAACAAAGCCCTGGGAAGTATCACAGGGTACAAGCGCGGCATCAACTCAGCAATCCACAGCTATACCCACTGGCGCTACTGACTCAACGGCGACGGCGACAGCGACAGGATCATCAACAAATCCATCTTTACCTGATCGTCCAACGTCACTCACTAACGAGTTCAACAATATGGCTCAAACATCGCCTTATGGAACCAACACCACCAATAATGCCTATGGCACTTCGTCAACGTATGGCAACGGGTATGGCTCATCTGGTTATGGGTCGTCAATGTATGGCTCTGGTTATGGCTCTGGTTATGGATCTGGCATGTATGGGTCAGGTTACGGTTCAGGTTTTGGCTCAAGCATGTACGGAGGTTACGGCTCAGGGATGTATGGATCGGGTTACGGTTCAGGAATGTACGGTCTGGGGATGTATGGTTCAGGAATGTATGGAGGTGGATATGGAGGAGGAATGTACAACCAACCCGGAGCGATGCAAGGAGGCTTTGGTGAGGGAACGCAAGCAACTTTCCATTTGATTGAGAGTATCATTGGCGCCGTTGGTGGATTTGCTCAAATGTTGGAAGCTACATACATGGCAACGCATTCGTCATTTTTCACCATGGTCAACCTTGCTGAGCAATTTGGTAATTTGAAAAACGCTCTCGGCTCTTTGCTAGGAATATTCGCCATGATTAAACTTGTCAAAAAGTTGTTTGCCAAACTAACGGGGCAAGTTTACAACAATGGCATAAATTTAAATGAATTCAACAAATTCGAAACTAAGCAAAAGAAATTAGAAGACCAGATCAAGAGAAATGGGGCAAACAGTAACAAGCCACCAAGGTTATCATTTAAGCCATTGCTTATTTTCCTTGCTGCATCTATAGGTCTCCCATACTTGCTAAGTAAAGCTATACAAATGCTCAACGAACAAAACAGACGCAAAATGGAAATGCAACAGCAGCAACAACAACAGCAACAACTTGGAGGACCAAATGCACCATTTGACCCATCAAATTTACAGTTTGCCAAAGCGCTATACGAATTTAATCCGGAGAACCCACAAATGGAAGCCGAATTGAAACCAAATGAATTAGTGGCAATCTTATCTAAACAAGATCCACTAGGAAATGAATCCAAATGGTGGAAGGTTAGAACGAGGACAGGGAAAGTTGGGTACGTGCCGAGCAACTTTTTGCTGGTGATTGAACGTAAACTGCAACCACCATTGAAACAAGTAGAGTCTGCACCAGCAGTTCCTCAAAACGCAAAAACGGAGCAAATGTTGGAGGAGTTTAAGAATATGTAGTTATTCAATTTTAGGTTCATTTTTAGACGGCGATGGCAGTAGGGAAATGTAATTCCGTTTTGATTGAAAACTACATACTAGCTAGTAAATATTACTGGTGCTACTCTTCCTCACAATCCATCGTCAGGACGACATTGCTCGCTCTCAACCTTCTCTCCCTTATCCTTTAAGCTCTTGTATCCACGCTGGGCAGCACGTACTTTGTGAATAGCATCACTATGATGTTTGAGATGTTGTGCCACGTCGATTCCTTCAGCAAGAAATTCACCTGTTCTCTTATTCAATGTGGAAGCTGCCTGGGCTGTTTGGTTCTTCAACTGAGTGACAAATTTTGGTGAATGTTCTGTTGCCCATTGTTTTATTGAAGACTGGGCTGGTTGTTTGATTGCATAGTTGCGAATTTGAGTTGATGCAAAAACGGCTTGTCTACTTAACAGTTTCGATAACATCTTAATGTGGGTGATGTGATTGGAAATGAAGGGAGTCGAAGGGATTGTAGATTTAGGATTCCTTTTTATATTGATTAGCCCCTTACCCATTTTTTTCCTCATTTCTTTCTTCTTTTGCAGCTTATTTTCCCTTAAAAAAGAAAGGTTGAGTTTGTTGCATAGTCACGCAGAAAACGGCAGAACTTAATTACAAAAGAATATTCCGCAAAGGAGCATGGCGAAAGTATTAAAGTGTGACTTTCTTTGAATAAAGATTAACGCATGGTGTTATGCTGCAGTATTGAATTGTGTTATTTCTCTCGATAGGTGTTGTTATGTATCTTTCGTATGGCTTCTTGCTGTCCCCGCATTGAGTAACACTCCTCCTGAAAATGAATCCACCTGTTAAAAGTTAGAAAGTTTGTCAATCGAGTAGTCTATCTTGGACAAGTCTGGCTCTTTGTCAGTCTCTTCCAATTTACCCACTTACTATCACTGCACGTGTATATACGAAGTGTATCGATCATCTTGTTCTTAATATTGTGTAATCTCGATTCTGCGTGATGACGACATCGTGAAAAAGCGGTATAGTCCCACGACAATGAAAAAGTTACAAACAATCATTCTCGATGGAGCGGTGTACAACTGTTCCCAAAGCTTTCAATAAAACGTAATTGGTCTTAGATAGGTAAACTATAATATACCAAACTTGCAAAACAATGTGCAATAATAGATCCTTGCTACACACATTGTCGGCAACAGCTTCATTTTGTGTAATTTGATGATGTATATAAGTAGCAATCGAAATTCAGCAAATTTACCTCTCCTTCCGAGGTCACTTCCTTTCTTTCGCCATTAACTTAGAATGTTTCGTCAATCAGTATTAAGATCTATTAGACCAGCAATTGCTTATAGACCAGTGGTCATCTCCAGAAACTACGGTGTTATCGATGCTGCTACTCAAGCAGTATTCGGCAAGAAAGGATTGGAAGAAAAGAAGCGCAAGGAAGGGGAATTGGAAAATAAGGCCCAAGAGGTAAATTTAGATGGTGGCAGAAAAGCTGCTAGTAAGTTGGATGATGCCCAGGATGCTGCTCAGGATGCTGCTCAAGACGCAAAATCAACCCTTGAAGATGCCAAGGATGGGGCTCAATCAACAATTCAAAATGCTGCTGACAAGGTCAAATCGGCCGCTGACACTATCAACAAAAAAACAGGTCAGGTTCTTGCAGATGGGATCGAAACTGCTCAAGAAACTGTTCAAACCGGAGCCAACAAGAGTGACGATTTGGCCTCCAAGACAAAGGAAACAGTTGAAAATGCAGCCGAATTGAGTTACGAAAAACGCATTGAAACAGAAGAAAAGGAAGGTAGAGAAGAAGTAAGAGAAAACATCAAAGGGTATGCAAGTTTGCAAGACAAGGGTAGAAAAGCCCCAATTGAGCAAAACAGACCCGACGATGCTATGTAGAGATTATTTATTCGTGTTTATATATCAGCTATAGAAAACAAAAAGAAATACAAATAAATCAGCAAATTTGAATAATTCCTCAATCCATATCGTTATCACTCGAATCGTGTAGATCGTCGATGTTTGTAGTATGAGGTGAAAAATTCACCCTTCGTGCGCTTCTTCCTGACTCGTTTGACCCACTTCTTCTTCTACGCGCTTCCTGTTCTTCGTCATTATCATTCATTGATCTCGCCCTTCTAACTCGCCTTGATTCTCGAGAACCCCTTCGCAAGCGCGATAAACTGGAACCTCCAAATGGTTCAGGGAATGGGAACCGTTTCGGCAACACAATGCTGGGATCTCTAGATTGAATTGGACGTGATTGGTAAGGTGGTGTGGCCCAGTTTTGATCCATGTAGGAGTCAGTAACGGGAGTTATTCGTGGATTGAATGGCCGTCTGAATGGACGGAATACATCAGTTGAATGATTAATCAAATGCTCAACAATCTCAGATTCGTTATTATAGTTAGCAACCACATTTTCCTCAATATCTTCTCTTCGTGAAACACTTGGATCATTCTTCCTAGCCTCAACCTCTTTTCGACACAAGGGACAAGAAACATGTGCTTTCAACCACTCAACAATGCATGATAATCCGAAAATGTGTCCACACTCTGGCATTTTCACAGCAATATGTCCTTCCCGTTTGTATTGCTCAATCCTCTTTTCTTTTCTTTCCGTGCTATCGTTGCTATATCCGGGGAATTGGTCATCCATTGTTACAGACTCAAAAGTTGACAAGTTTCGCTGCGGGAACCTACTGTACATGCTACACCCAACATCTGTAGGTAAAAACAAGGGAGGATCTTTAAAAGTTGATGATTTGAAAATGCACTCTAGCTGTATCCCATACTCGTCTCGAAGTTTCTCTTTGAACTCCTTGTCTTGCTGTAACAACTCCTTGCGTTTCTCATTATCATGTTGTTCCAGAGACTCTTTAACCTCTACTTTTTCCATTTGAAATTTGTCGTAACATATCGCACATTCCTTGTCTATCAATTGTGTCGGATCAACTTTGACTAAGTTAGCAATCGCATCGTCGGATGCCAGACGATTGCCGAGTCCTGCAGCATCTAATGCACGGTCAAAGACATCACGTAACCAAAATGGGATACCATTTGTATCACCGTTTGATACCTCAAAGTCAACAATCAAGGGTGAATCCATTGTGTAGTATGCAGTTAAAGAAAGAAAGAAAAAGAAAAGTATTGAACTCAAGTTCACTATTCGCACTAAAGAATGATTTATAAACATACTCATACTGGATACGTAATAACACCTAATTGTTGCCTGATCTGATTAATCCTAGTCTTTTCATGATACGACAACCTCTTGAAATACTCTTCAGTCATATTGACAAATTCTAATGCTTTTTCAACCAGCTGAGCATCCATATTTCGCAAAGCATTCTGGGTCTCTATAGGCAATTTGGACCACCCAGTCCCTGGTCCCATTTGCTGATGGGACGAGTACGTAGAAGGACTACCTTGTTGATATTGTGGTTGCGGGTATAATTGTTGCGAACTTGGCTGCGGTGTTGATGACACTGATTTCGAAGTAAGAACATCATTATCGACAAACCCCATCAATAATAACACTTGTGCGGCACACACTGCAAACTCGGGATTCATTTGATAAAGGTCTTGTGCTCTCGATGGATCAGTTTGCAATGCATTCTTTAAATTAGCAAGAAATTGAATCAATTGCACTGGTTGGATCTTGCTGAGTGTGGCATTTATATTATCAGGCGTGGCGAATGGTAAGGTAGGCGGGCAAGGATAAGTCTTTGTTGCTTGTGTGAACTTCATTGGCACGGTTTCAGTTGGCCCACCTTGAGGCAAACTTGGGTTGAAGCTTTGTGCAGTAGGAACTGTCATGCTATTGGTTGGGATTGGTGTCAGTGGTAAAGGTGAGTTGGTTCTCCCGAGGAATGGGACAGAGGTAGACCCGAGTGCGGGACTAGAACTACCTACCATTGCAGGAGGTAATTGGACATAGTTTGGTAACTTGTTTCTATTTAGTGGAAGAACTCTTCGTGCTTCTGGAGGTGCGCTGTTGCCCTTATATGCCTCTTTAGATCCTTCGATTTTGAGTCTTTTCGGGAAGCCTTGAGCTTGATGAATCAATATTGAGCTCAACAAAGGGGCTGCTTTCTGTGCCTCTTGGGTGTTTTGATACTCAACAAAGCAAAAGCCTTTGTTTTTACCTTCAAAGTCGTATCCTAATCGCACATCTACGATGTTTCCCGATCCACAAACAACTGACTTGACGGTCTCTTCGTCCCAATCAAATGGAATCAGACCAACATAGAGGACACTAGAGGTGATTGGTTTAAGTTGTGGTGGCATTATTGTGATGAGGGTAGTAGGAGGATCTAGGTAATGTTACAATTTTTTTTTCTTCTTTTTTTATGTTCGCTCTACTCATTTTTGCAAAGTTGTGTACTCTATACAACTCTTTCAGCTCCACTCAACTTTACGGCGGCCCCATATTTTTGCAACTTCGTCAACAATGTATCACCTTGTTTAATCAAAAGATGGTATTGGTTGTTCTTATTGTCTGGCCTGTTTGTTTCGATGATGCCGTTAACTTTATCTATAACGCAATTGAGTTTTTTGTTTGGAATAAATCTGCACAAATCTTGATCCAAAAAGTCTTCACTGATGTTAAAGTTGGCTGCCATTGATTTCAACGATAAGGATTTGTAGCTTTCTAACAATTGTCCATAAGACTTACACCTCATCTCCCGAAGGAAGTAGTTTGCATGAGCGTGCAAATACTTGTTTGGCAAAAGCAATTGGTCATAAGATTGCAAAAGGTAGTCAAATAAACAATTGTATTGACAAGTGTATAACGAATTGGTCAAGTTCAACAAAGGTTCCAACTCTGGTGCAGACGAGTAAATCGATAAAATCTCTGGTGAATCAATAATCTTCTCCTTCAAGTCAACTCTGTCCAAAGATATCACCCCAGCAACAATTGCATAATGTGCAATCTGTTCATATGTGCACAATTCAGTGGACGTGAAAGTAGCTAATGAGTCTGTGAGCAATTGTGAAGCTTCGGAAAAATTCCTTGTGGCAAGCAAATAGATCCCATTGTAAGCCTTAAATCTATTACGACGCTCCCAATCTCCCCCCTTTTCTATCAAAATAGAAATCTGATCAAGGTCTTTACGGACTTGGGGCAAATCATTGAAAAAAAAGTCAAGTCTAGTCAATGTCAACAAATTGTCAATCTTTTTACCTGTGTCAGAAGTCAACTCCAAAACTTTATTCAAAGTTTCAGTGGCGTTAGTTCTATCAATGATTTTTGTATAATACTCAGCCAACTTTGTCGTCGTGGCAACAACATCCAACTCTGTTTCTTCTTCTCCCTCGGCTTCCTTTATCTTCAGCTTCAATTCGCCGATTTCAGTTTCATTCTTCGATGCTAGCTTCTTGTAAAGGGATTCATCAAAGGGAAAGTCTTTGACCTGTTCGTGTAAATACTTGTAATATGGTGCAAGATTCTCACTTTTAATGGCATTTGTCAATTCTTCAAAAATCTTTCCTCTTTCCTCGGCTGAGATTGGCGTTGTGAGTAAAAATTCCTTCTCTGATAGTTTATGATCAGGAATATGAGGTACGTCTGATTCTATTTCCATGGTGGCGTGATTATTGCTGAGAAAAATCGATTTAATCTCCTGGAAGGCGAAATTTTTGATTTTTTTGCTTTGGCTCGTCCTTTGAGAAGTAAATCTTCGTTAAGTCCGAAACAACTGCGACAATAAAAAAAAAAGTTTACGACAATGGAATGGCTCCAAGCAATCACCTGTCTTTGAACTCCGGAAGACATCTATCTATACTCCCGATGTTGGGTTTGTTACTCCATCTGGGAACCTCCGTAAATGCACTTATAAGCAGAAACAATTTAAAATCTGATTTGTACCCCACCTATTTGTGTGCTTATATAAACCCTAATAGCCGCTGAATACAATTGCGGATAAAAATATTTGTTACAAAACAACACCGAGATTCACCCGTCGGGGATGTGGGGTCAGTGTAAAAGGAGAGAAAAAAAAATAGGTGTATTATTATGCCTATAAATATATATATACATATATATGCAAGAATATTGGCAAAATTACAGAATTCTTTTGCTGAAGTAACCACTACTCACCATGTCAGTTAAGGACGATATTCCAGCAATCTTTTTAGATAAGGTTTCCCCAAGAGGTCTTGAAGCTATTCAAAAGACAAAAGACTTTGTTGAGCAATACTGTATTCCTGCCGATAAAGTTTTCAAGAAACAGATTTCGACAGACCCAGCGGTAAGATGGAAACAATACCCTGCTATTATTGAACCATTGAAGAAAAAGGCTAGGGAATTGGGATTGTGGAACATGTTTTTGTCCAAGCATTACAAAGAGGGTCCTCAATTTACCAACTTGGAATATGGATTGATGGCTAGGTATCTAGGAAGATGCCACACTGGTCCTGAAGCCACTAACACTAGTGCACCAGACACGGGTAATATGGAGTTGTTTGCAAAATATGGTACAAAGGCGCAAAAAGACAAATATTTGGTGCCCTTGATGGATGGTAAGATTAGATCAGCATTTTTGATGACTGAAAAGGGGATCTCATCGTCCAATGCGTTGAACATTTCCACCACTGCAATTAAAAACTCACGTGGAAACTATGTCTTGAATGGTACCAAGTGGTTTGCATCAGGCGCTGGTGATCCTAGAACTGCCGTTTGGTTGGTTATGTGTAAGACTGCCAACGATGAAAAGAATGCATTTAAAAACCACTCAGTATTAGTGATTAATGTTAAGCATGCATTAGCATCAGGCAAGGCTGAAGTTATTAGACCTTTGGGAATTTTCGGATACGACGATGCTCCTCATGGACATTGTGAAATTGTTTTCAAAGATTATGAAGTTTCATCAGAGTTGATGCCAGATACCATTTTGGCTGGTGTTGGTAAAGGATTCGAATTGATTCAATCTAGATTGGGCCCGGGTAGAATCCATCATTGTATGAGAGCTATTGGTGCTGGTGAATTTGCATTGTTGCGTATCGCCCACAGAGCTAATCACAGAATTATTTTTGGTAAACCAATGAATAGAAGAGAAGGCTTTTTGATGCAGTATGCCAAGTACAGAATCGAGATTCAAAAATGTTTATTGTTGGTTTTAAATGCTGCCCACAAGATAGATATCACTAATGCCAAAGAAGCTCAAAGAGAAATTGCAATGGCCAAGATTGAAACTCCAAAAACCATTTGTGATATTCTTGATTGGGGTATTCAAGTGTTTGGAGCTGAGGGTTTCTCTCAGGATACAGAATTGGCGCAAATGTACGCTTGGAACAGAACTTTGAGAATTGCAGATGGACCAGATGAAGCACATTTGGCTCAATTAGCAAGAAGAGAAGCCGCAAAGTTCCCTGACGTTGACGTGTTTTTTAAAGATGTTGATTCAAGAGTTGAGGCTGTTAGTAAATTATAAACTTTAGTATAAAACGCTTTGTTGAAAATCATAAATCAATCCTTTCTCAAAAAACGTCTTTTTCTTTGTGTTTTCCTCTTTTATTAGCTGCGCGTGCTGCTGTTTCTGCTCTTGTTCAGCTTGCTCAAAGGGTATCTGTTGTAGATTTTCCAAATGATCATCCTCTCTATCTATGTCAAGCTCTCCCATCATCACCACATTTTCACCGCGCACTATGAACACCCCACGGTATATTTCACCAAATTTCTTGGGCTCTCCTTCAACGTATATCCTTTCAAAAGTATCTTGAAGCACCAAATTGGCAAATTGGTCAAATGTTCTCAATATGCCGAAAAAGTTTCTTCCATCCTTCAAAAGGACAAATATTTTGCGGTCAACTGACCCGACAATAGCGGCTGCAGTGGTGAATGCATAACTCTCCAAGTATAGATCCTCTACACTTGTTCCAAGAGGGTCACTTGGTTGTTGTCCCTGTTGTGACGGTTTCTCTTCGGTCATAGGGTAGATGGCTGGGTACAAGTGAGGGTCTTTTGGCGGATTTTTCTTTTTCGTTTGTTTTTTTTTCCTCTGTCGGTCTAGGAAGAAAATGGAAATACACGCAGGACGGAGGAAAAATGGGTAACGCAGAGAATAGAAATGGCAGTAGGTGTTACCGAAGTCGACAGAGGTAAGGCGATGTATAGGATTTTGCTCATTTGGAGGCTGAAAGTGATGAAATCGTAAACATTGTGTAGGACACAAATTTCAAGATTATGTACTCAAAAAATCGTATAGCAGTAAAATCTCCGATGTATTTGCAATTCTTCTACAGGCAGCTCATCAATGGCATAATCAGTACTTTCTCTTGCTGATTCATTATCGATCGTAGTTGATGGTTAGATTTTCCTAGCTCGATGAAATTGGCGATGAGTGAAAAGACAAAAAAAAGAAAAATTGGTTACCTCCTCCACTGTGTACACAACCAAGATGTCATTCTTCAGCTACAAGGACTACATAGAGGAAGGCGATTTGGTTCTCGCCTTCATCAACAGAACTACCATCAAACCCATATATGTTAAGAGTGGAGAAATTCTCAATACCCGTTATGGCCATTTCCTTCACTCTACCATGATCGGGATGAAATACGGTGCACAGATGCGTGGTGCTAAAGGATACGGGTTTATCCACTTGTTGTATCCTTCTCCGGAAATGTGGACCTTATCTTTACCTCATAGAACTCAAATTGTGTACACGCCAGACTCGTCATACATTATACAGCGTTTGAATGTACGACCTGGATCCAGAGTCATTGAAGCTGGAACAGGATCGGCGTCGTTTACTCATTCCTTTGCGAGAACAGTGGGAACAAGGGGAAAGGTGTTTACATTTGAGTTTCACGAACCAAGGTTTTTGGAGGCAAAGACGGAGTTGCTGGATCATGGGTTGACAAACACAATCATTACCCATCGTGACGTATGTAATGGTGGTTTCGACATCAACGACACAATCGATGGAGACGTGGTGTTTTTGGATTTGCCATCTCCGTGGGATGCTATACCGCATTTGGATACAGTCATTGCAAAACAAAGGCAAGTGGGAATATGTTGTTTTTCACCGTGTATTGAACAAGTGGCGAAAACTGTGACTGCGTTAGAGGAAAATGGATGGACGAATGTGGAAATGGTTGAGATTGCCGCCAAGAGATGGGAAGCACGCAAAGAGATGAAAAGAGATGTGAGTAATGCTATCAACAGAATCAAAGACATACAGGTGAGGAAACAATATGGGATTGAAAGTAGAAGAGCAGGACAGCCACCACAAAAATTGGCCAAATCGGATGACTCATTCAAGTCAGTAAGAAAAAGTGCCAAGGTCAAAGAAGGTGAAGATGGGTATGAGTGGCTTGAGGTGACAAAGACAGAATCGGAAATTAAAAGTCACACATCGTATTTGACATTTGCGTATAGAATATGTGTGAGGTAGCGTAATTTATTTAATCGTTGACATTTTTTTCTTCTGTCGAATACCGAACCGCCGAATTAAACTTTCTTTTATAGCAAAGGCATGAGTTCGCCAATTGGTATGTACCGTCCTTATGTAAGCATATTTTAACTGAATACTAACCAAAGTGTAGTACTTGATCAAGGAACTGGATTTGTGAAAATTGGTAGAGCGGGTACCAATTTTCCTGATTACACTTTCCCATCTATGGTGGGAAGGCCAATATTGCGAGCAGAAGAACGCAATCTCTTAGTTCCGGATGATATTGAAATCAAAGACGTAATGTGTGGATCAGAAGCCAGTCAGGTGAGATCTTTACTTCAAATAAATTACCCAATGGAAAATGGTATTATAAAGAATTGGGAAGATATGGAGCACTTGTGGGATTATGCCTTTTATGAGAAAATGAAATTGAATCCACAAGGACAAAAGATATTATTAACTGAACCACCAATGAATCCGTTAAAGAATAGAGAAACCATGTGTCAGGTGATGTTTGAGAAATACGGATTTGGCGGAGTTTACGTTGCAATTCAAGCGGTGTTGGCGTTATACGCGCAAGGATTGAGTTCGGGAGTTGTTGTTGACTCAGGTGACGGTGTGACCCATATAGTCCCCGTATACGAATCTGTTGTGTTGAACCATCTTACAAAAAGATTAGATGTTGCCGGAAGAGATGTTACTAGACATTTGATTAATTTGCTTTTCCGCCGTGGTTATGCATTTAACAGAACTGCCGATTTCGAAACAGTGCGTCAAATCAAGGAAAAGCTATGTTATGTCAGTTATGATTTAGAGTTTGATTCAAAATTGGCAACGGAAACTACAACCTTGGTTGAGTCGTATGAGTTACCAGATGGTCGTGTTATCAAGGTGGGCAGTGAGAGATTTGAAGCACCAGAATGTCTCTTTCAACCACACTTGGTTGATGTTGAGCAACCCGGTGTTGGTGAAACATTGTTCAACACTATCCAGTCGGCTGATGTTGATGTAAGATCTTCCTTATTTAAAGCGATTGTTTTGTCTGGTGGCTCTTCAATGTATCCTGGCTTGCCATCAAGGTTGGAAAAGGAGCTCAAGCAATTGTGGTTGACCAAGGTTTTACGTGGTGATGCAACCAGATTAGATAAGTTTAAAGTTAGGATAGAAGATCCACCAAGAAGAAAAAACATGGTTTTTATTGGGGGTGCAGTTTTGGCCAATATCATGGCCGACAAAGATCACATGTGGATCTCAAAACAAGAGTGGGAAGAGCAAGGACCTAGAGTTTTGCAAAAGTTGGGGCCTAGATAAAAAGTAGCAGATAACAACTTAACAATTATAAGTTCTAATCTGATCTATAATGTCATTAACCATTGCGTCGTAAGCCTCGGTTGTGATCCCTTCGCCTGAAATTCTCTTGTTGTAGCCTAAATTGACACTTTGGTGAACAATTTTCGTAATAAAGTTTTCATCAACAACTTTGGGATGGAAAAATTCACTGTTTAAACATTGCTCTACCGTCCACCGATCGTCTGGATCACGAGCAAGACAATGGCGCATTAAATTGACGGCACTTTGCGGTACCGCGACACCACCAATGCCCAATTCTGGATACAGAATTTTGTATTGCGGGTTCATGATGGCCAAAATCCTCTTTGTGCCCATTAAAGAAGCATATGGCGGTCTTCCGTAGATGAACTGATACATGATACACCCACAAGACCAGATATCTGATGGTCTACCGACTTTCCAAGTTGTGTGTTTGGTTTCCGCCATACTAGCCTCCTCCAATGCCTCCGGTGCCATATAATTGGGAGTTCCTATTTGAGACTCTCGATATATGTTCGCGGTGTGGTCAGGCACAGCATTTGCAATTCCAAAATCAATAATTTTCAAAACACCACGCACCATAAGAAAGTTTGCTGGTTTCAAGTCACTGTGCACAACGCCTGCATCGTGTACATCTTTTACGCATTTGAACATTTCGGATATGTGGTATCTCACAAATTGTAAATCCAACGGTAGATTCATATTGAGTCTGGTTTGAAACAAAGTTGCCAAATCAACATCACCTCTTTCCATTATTAGGTAAATTGAAGATTTCGTCACCTCACTATCATAAAGCTTCACCACTCTTTTGTAGTTTCTCAAACGTCGAAGTAGTTCAATCTCCCCTTTGAAAGAGGAAATGTCTTCAACCTGGTTAAGGGTAACTTTTTTCAATGCAAATTGGTGTCCATTGGCGGCTTTTATACGATATACTTTGGATGATCCGCCTCTACCTAGTAGCTCCATCTTTTCGTATTGTTTGTTGTTGACTGTGAATGTTCGAGGCTCTGAAGGAGCTGCTACTGGGCGAGGTGGGACTATTGTAGGTTGTGCTGGTGCTGGAGGCGGAACAGGATGTGCTACTGGGGGCGCCATCGAGGGCCTTATTGGGGACGCCTGTGGAGGACGTGCTTGTACAGAAGCAGCCATTGTTGGCATTGCTGCTACTTCATCCCCTTTCTTTGGCGTTAATGGTTTCCTAAACGTATTTGATATATCACCCAATGGTTGGCGTTTGCCAGGATTTCGTTCCTCAACATTTTTTTTGATCAACTCTTCGTCAATGTAATCATCTTCAAGAGTATTATTTTGACTAGCCCTTTTAGGCGCACCGAGCACCTTGCCATACCTCCTTCTCTTGACACGATTTTCAGTGCCGGTGATTGTTGATTTCGACGTGGACCCCGACTTGTCCTCCATAAGTCCATCCGAGAGAGAATTTTCCGTTGTTGTTGTTGTATGCCCAAACACAGCAATGAGCTTCTTTCGCAAGTCAGTTGATCTCTCGGGAAAGTCTTGATGGTAGATCCCGGTCACCGGTGTATTTCGTTTTGAATTTAGCATTTCAATGCTATATGAGCTTAATGACGGCGGGGGCGCACACGTATTGTCATCATCGATCATGGTGCGATTCGATGGATTGGAGATATCGTACATTCGGTCTTGTTTGTGTTGATATATTCTTTGTTTTTTTGTTTTTGTTTTTCGTTTTTCTCTTTTCTTTTTGTAAAACAAAAAAAATGTAAATTCTGAGATTTCCCGTGTAGAGATGGTGATCCATCTGTTGAAGCTGACTGATGGATTGGTGATGAACGAGTGAAGTCAGACAATATCGGATAAAGAGGCGGTTTGAAAAGGAAATAGAAAGAAGGACTCAAGAATTTGGTAGAAAAAAATGTGTGTGAGATAACACAAGCCGTGCAAAAAAAGATGCTCCCAGTGAGGTTCGAACTCACGATCTTCTGATGTCACACTACTTATGAAGCTATGAGACAAATGTTCTAACCAACTAAACTATGGGAGCTTTCGACCACTGCGTTATATCAGTGATTTTCTGCAATGCTGTATTGACAATTGAGTAGGTGTAAGGTGGCAAATAATTATCTATGGTAAGTGGTGATGCTAACTGTTAATGCAGAGGAAGCTTTTAAGTCGTGTGTGAGTAGCTAAACTTAACTAAAACTAAAGACTATATAATTCTCAGTTGCATTACAGAAGGAACTCCATGTCCTTTTTATATTCAAATATCCCTTAAGGAAATCAAAGAGCACAATCCCGATATTTCTTATCACTCCAGTGAAAAGCCAACCAAACTCAATTTCCAATCCCTTCCTTAGGACAAACTGCTAGTTGGCCAGTATAGACGTTCTTTCGTTATTTCCTATTCTAATCAGTAATCCATAACCAGTAACCAGTAACTCCATAGAACTTTATTAGGCTGGATGATAAACACTAACGGTCCTTTCTACTTTACCTTTTAGCTCCTTTTAATAATAACGGAGTTCCCTTGTTGAACATCAGGTGTTTATTTGACTGTTATGAATTATATCGTCTAAACTTGTCTACCTTTCTTCTCGATCCGAAATCGTGATGAATTCGTCCAACCAATTTGCGGGGAGATTATGGAAATTGCAGAACTGACGTGATAGGGGGTTAGCCACCTTGACCAAGCGTCAACGCTTTAAATATCATCCCAAGAAACACGTGATCAAGATCATTGACAAGAAACTCCATACTCCTTACAAGCAAAAAACTTTCAAAGGATTTTTTGACTGGCTATTCTGGGTCACGTTTTGGAATTGCTTACCTTGTTGGCCATGTTGAATGCAACTATCGGGCAGTTTTGAAGCCGTGTAGGCCATTATAGAGCCATTTGGAAAGTGTTTGCAATCATGTATACCACTTTCAAGGTCTTTAAAAGCACCACAAAGCTGTTGCGTGTAAAATTATTACAGCATTATGTGGCCGATTTCGGCACGTTAGGGCCAGAATTTGGGTTACAAACAGGTGAAAGAAAAGTCAGAATCGACTAAAGAGATATTGCAGCACCAGGGACACAACTCGCCTTGGTACCATTTATGCCGCGACATTACCTTAATCGTGTTGGTGTCTTGTGTAATGCTATACATTAAAAGTTCCTAAATATGTTATATATTAGTAGCAGCAGATTGTAAATAGAGCTAGTTCCATAAAAGTCAATTCACCATTTTCTGTAATTTGGTTGATTTGAAAATGTGTATGTTTTTGGCCAAAAGGCGTTTTCGAGTTCAGTTTCCATAATGTGTAGCTCCAAAACCTTTAAGCTCTTCATTAGAATAAGTTTTCACAAATGTAATTGGAATGTTGCCGGTCTCGTTATATGTGTCGTACTTTTGCCGTATTGACTCTGGATTGTGTTCGCGATATAATTTATCCAGTTAACCCCAATTACGCCAACGGGAAGTTTAGGACTAAACACGTGAAACATTTCTATTCTTCTTGGAATTCTCAAATTAGTCCATTCTTTGCGCCATACATTGATGCTTGCTTGAGGGAATCGCTTCACTAGTTGAGTAAACACGTTGTTAAGATCTAATAGTTTGGGTCGCGGTGTTTCTAGTAACGCATGAAACGGAGTAGGCTCTCTTGGCATATTCAGCCCCTTCGGTTGAAAACTAGGTAAGAAAATAATCAACAGACGTAACCCAAAGTGGGATAAAGTGAGCCACTCATTTGCAATTCCTTCTTGTGGCAGTTCATGATTGATTTGTATTAAAGCAATGCGTAGAAGAATTAAACAAGGATTGTTCGAGACAAAAGTCCCCCTACCTTTTCGAATATCGACATTCCCACCAATTGATAGATCTTCAATTTGTAATGTGTTGAATAAAGCACCCATGTTTACAGTAGTGGAGTTTGGGTTTGCAATATCAAAGGTAAGTATTCTCAAATTACACTTTGGTACAGTCGCCATCGACTTATGCCTGAACCAATTATGTTCAATTCAAAAGATACCCACAACTCAGGAAATAGACTCAATTGATTCACAAGGTTGAAAGCATCCTAATTGTAAATTTCAATTAACTCTAATTGCCTTATAGTGGCATTTTCAAACGAAGTTTTGCATTGATACGCTGGTATTTTACCATCACTGGTTTTCCTATATTGAGTGCAAAATGAGCCAAATTTCTTCCCAATCCGCCTGGTACTTGCGCCAATTAATCTAAAATTTCTTACCCGTTTGAACTTATCGAAAATATGTTTAAGGGAACATTCATAAAATCTATGCATCTCAAGATAAGTGGCTGATCAATTACCATCCATTTTATCAAAACAGCGCTTGAAATTGTCAACGCTGATTAAAGTAAATTTCTTGGTTTTGTGGTTAATGAGGTATTTAGAGAAATGAAAAAACTTGCATCCCTTGTTCCCTGGTAGGATAAACATGTGCGCATGTATATGAGAATATAGCCTCCTCTTTACTGCAAGATCAAGTTGCGAATGAAACGGAGTTACTGCTAAAACTTGGTGTTGGTTGAACTCGCTCAAGACTTTTTTCAAAACAGCGAGAGAAGGTCCGCAACTGAGGTCATGTGGACAAATTGAAGAGAAGAGAAAATTAACGAAAGACATTTCGGTGGGATTACAAGGTCTTTTTATTCGTTGTCGCTATTGCTTCCTAAAATGTTACAAGATGGAGAAAAAAAAAAAATGGATTACTTAGAAGTTGTAAGACTACAGGTGTTCATTAGAGATCCAGTCTATGGATGGGGGAGTGCATTACTTATTTGAATGTAATGGCGATGACAGTCGGTCGCTAACTTTATAGTGGCCACATGGAAACAGGTTGCCGCTGTTTCTGCTTTTGAAGAGGGAATCTAATGATAAAATACAAATACACTAGTTTGGTGTTGAGGTGATATCTTCACAGAAACATTGAAATGTGGTTCGAATTTGATTTATCACTCTATGTTATTCAAAGCTATATCTCCATCTATCGCACACGCAAATTGCTGCGAAATCTATTTTTGCAACAAAAAATAAGCAAAATAAGAGAAAGTAAAGCTGCACCAAGAATATATACCGACAATGAAAAGCTTGGGGATACGAGGAAAATTGCTTATTTACAACAAGTTATTTTAGAAAATGAGGTTGACGATAAAAAAAAAAGAAAGAAAAAATTGAGTTCTTGTTTGAAATTTGCAAAAAAAACGACCAGGGAGAGGATTGAACTCTCGATCTTGCGATTAACAGTCGCACGCCTTAACCAGCTTGGCCACCCAGTCATTTGACAACTGCGCTATTGCACTGAATTGTTGGTTTTGCGGGTCCTAGGACAAGTTGAATCAGCAAAAGCTTAAGAAGCAACGACTTTTGTGAAAGTGGATTAAGTTGTTTTGTGTAGATATGTTGGCAAGATAGGAACGTGTAGAGTTGAATTAAAAGTCAATCACTGATTAAAAAATGGTTTTGCTTCATTTCTGCTCTGAAGAAGTGGACTTTTCTGGGAATCCTTCTCTCGCAATGACTTAATAATGTGATATCGCTGTAGTTTGATCTTCCGAACCTATTAATATAACTGCGATCTGCTTAATCTCAGTGAATACACAAACTAGATAGTCAATCACATCAAAGGGCAGCCAAAATTAAAAAAGTGAACGGTATTAACGTTTTCCTGACACTCTCTGGATGCGATGTCTCTGCAACTTCGAGTAAATAAATAACATGACTAATAACGCGAGATTGTATGGAAGATCGTTGGAGTAGACCTTCTGTTGAGCGAATAGGCATGTTTCTTTTCTTCCATATTTGCAATCAAAACCAGTCTTAGCACTTGGTGTTGAAAAGTCGATTTGAAACGGAAAGATCATGCCATGGAACGACCAGGTAATCTTAGTTGACGTGAAATAACATCAATTCATTGTCTCATGGTAAAAAAGTTTACAAAGTTTGAACCCATTCAGAATTCAAGCAACAAAGAAACAAAACTAGGTATCTACGTAGTTTAGTAAGATCTTAGCAAAACCACTTACATCTTGGATCAGATAAGGTAGTCTATCTGGTACACTTTTTGAACTAGTGGTTTCGCGCATATACAATGGATATACCATATTTGGTTTGCGCATTATTTCTACATACGATTGTCTGGTAAACTCCAAGGTGGTCTTAGTGGAGACAAATTTTGGGCAAACGAAGGGAAGTGACGGTGAACCCCATCAATTGAGTAGATGAAATTTGCCCAGAAGAATTCAAAAGAATTAATTCTTTTAATGGGAGGGGAAGGGAGAAGGAGAAAGTGCATTCAAAAACGTTTCTTGGTGTGCAGTGAAAAAGTGGGGAAACTAAAAAAAAAAGTGAGAAAGGCAAACATCTAGACTTCAGCAAATATACGTGTTGAATTTAAAACCTCCTATGCTTCATTGCTGTGGTCAAAGTACAACAGCTCGCTATAGTGAGGTCCAATAGCTACTGCAAGGTGAATGGAGAGTAAATACTTGAGTAGTCTTTTTCCGATTAGTTACACTAAACAAGAAAGCAAAGTAGCAAATGAATTGAAAGTGATTTAATTTTGTGAGATGAAGAACAAAGTACAAAAAACAAGGGGGTACCACCACACGTCTACCAGTTAATAGACCACACAACAAACTGTCATCGCCTCAGATGCGATGACATGCCACAGGAGCTGCACTGTCCTGATCTTTTTGCAAAGACCGGTGTCGGTGTCGTAAAAATTATATTTGACGCATTTTTCATTGTACAAATTACTTACAAAGAAAGGAAAAAGAGGGGAGTAGGATGATTTTTGCTATATCACAACATCTGTGTGTGTGGGGTGATTTTTGTTAGTCACAACACAACACAAATATACAGCTCGCTACCATCTCAAAACTCTCTTTGTGTAATTCCTACTTTTTACTCCGCAACAGCACACAACTCTCATACGACTATTTACTACTCTACAACAGGAACCACCGATTTTAGTCGACGACGAAAAAAAAAATAGGAGGAAGTATAAATAGATTCATCAATCCATCATCAATTCCCCCAAACTTCCACCACTTCTTCTCTTTTTCTCTTCTCTCTAGCTTCCTTTTTTTGCTTCTCTTAGCAAAAACCCTGTACCAAATCAACAGATTCCGATTATTTTTAGGTAAGTACTACCACTCACGCTTTGAACAATTTCAACAACATACAATTCAACCCCCTGTTCACCCCCCCCTCATAATAGAATTATTTTTCGCCCAAGATGAACCACAACAACAGCGTTGACAAACGTAAGATGAGTCAAACCATGGAGAAGGAGGAGATTCGCGATGCTATTATGCAATTGAAGACTGAAGAAGATATTGAAGAAATGGCTGAGGAATACGATATTGATAACATCCAGGCTCATGCCGAAGAGATCGAGCCGCTTACTACTGAGGAATTGATTTCCAAGAATAAAGCCATGGAAATGATTCACATGTTTTTGCAACAAGAGAACATGGAGCTCAAAAAGTCCTACCAAGAACTTTCCAAAGAGAATCAAGCTTTGAAGAAAGTGTTGAAGGATGATTTCCAATCCAACTATAGATACATAAAGAAGGATTATTGAAGATGCATGTTACGGTTTTTATGAGATGATGAATAATGATGACAGGTTATGGTTATATTTTCGATGATGCTGATGAGTATAGGTGTTTTTGTTTATATTTTGCCTATGATTTTGATTTGTTTATAATTTTGATGAGTTTTATTTTACGTTGATGTAGTGGTGTGAACCGTCCATTAGATTTTCATACGTGCAATTTTCTAGCTCTATAGAAGCGGTTGCAAAACCTAGTGATGTTATTTTGACCCCACAAAACTTGCATTTCAAGAAAAGCGAACCCCTCAATACTATGTATCCAATCTCCTTCTATACCGCAACTCGATATCGGTACTACTCTTCCACACCCTAGTCTTGATTGTTTGTAATGTCATGGAATTGCTCAACTCTTGTCCTTTGCACTCCAACACTAGCCAATCTGTCGGTTTCAATTTCTTATCCTTCATCTCCTTAGTACTACTTTCAAACTTGTCAGTTAAAAACTGGAGGATTTTCGATACCCGCAACATGTTGTGTGATGTCAATTTAATGCTACTTTCCAACGCAGGGAGTGATTTAATCTTGCGTTGTGACTTGCCGCCAATTTTAATCGATGGTGGTAATTTGAAATAGTCGACTTCGAGTAAACGAAATGTAATCTTGGGGGATTCTTTGACATTGAATCGATTATAAAGGATTGGTTGGCCAATCCAGCGAGGTAATAAACAGCGCAATTCATTGATGAGATCTTGTTGTGGGAAATCAGGTAGATTATCGATGTCACTGATTTTAAAATAGCTCAAGTCCCGGTAATTGCCCAATTCTGGTGAGTACTCAAATAAAGTCACCTTCATATCTGATGGGAAATGGTTGGCATTGATGACGGGAAAGTATCTCAATTCATCATCTCCGCCTTCAATGCCTAAACATGGGTTGACATGATTGACACGAAGCACTGATTCCTTGGGTTTCTCTAGATAAAGTTTCTTGTTTGTTTGTAACAAGCTCATAATTGAGTCGTTGTATTGTGGAAGTGATTTTGCCAAGCTCTCCTCTGATATACTAATGAATTCGTTTAATGGACCTACTGGGGTGCTCCTTGCCTCCTGTTTTCCCAACTCCTCTCGCAATAATTCATCAAACACCCACTCAACCATGGCATACCCATGGAAAATTGAATTCAACAAGATTAATCCAAGATGGAAGCGATCATCGTCACCAACAATTGTTTTGTGGTTCCCCATTCGCCGAATTGTTTCAGGGTGATCTATAGCAAGATATGGGTAATCTTTAACCATGTCATCGTAGTAAATCTCCACATTCATCACTGATGTTTCCTTTACAGTAACTAGTAATTTTCCCGCCTTGATCTCGACTTCACACCAATTGTTAAGAGTGTCCAGACTCTGATATTTCTGCACCAAATCGTCCATCTCTTTGATTCTGAACTCCAATTCCTTCCCGGTGAGGAGTTTTTCCTGACGACTAGGGAACTTTTTCAACTCTTTGCAGATAAGTATATCCCACATACGAATATCACCATTTAAGTAAAGGGCCATAATTTGTCGCTTGTTATTGAGTATCCTTTTCGAAACAACACTAAACGGAACAATTTCATACCTCGAAATAGGTTTTAAATTGAATGGGATGGGAGTAATTTGATCTGTTGGATTGAGCAAGATTTCAATGGGGGTTGTATCAACACATTCATCCGCCACTGTAAGATCCAGTTGATAAGCATTGACAAACTCAATTGATGGTCCACCATTGACATTCAAAAACATTGAAATGTACGATTCAGCTGGCTCCGCTTGTTCCACTGAGTAATTACTCTGTAACTCATTATCAGAATCAACCGACAAATGACTCACCAAGTCATGAAACATTGAATTCAAATCATCATTGGGCTGTGCTTCATCCATTTCATCACTGGGCGAATAATCAAGACACGTTTTGAGAAATTGGTACTGCGCAAGAGTTGATGTATCTGGGTTAACATATCGCGTCAATGAATCATAATCTGAAATGAATATTGAATCTTCATTGTGACAAATGGACAATATTGGTGAATCATTTTTGGCAACTATTGTTGAAACACCCAACTTTTCATCGATTGAAGCGCATTCATTTGTAGTGAAATTGAAATTGAAATTGGAATTGAAATCGGACTCATTTTTATTAGCAAACATGTTGGACAAGTCTGTCTTTACAATGTTGCCACCACGATCCCCCAGATAAAAGCAATTGGAATCACCTTCCAATGCCCAAACGGGATAATCATGTATATCGAAATTTTTATAAACTTTAAATGTTCTTAAATCCCACATTTTGATGGTTGTGTCCGAACTTGCAGTGATGAGGTAGTTTGCATCTTGAATCAACCCGCGAATGGTGCTTTGGTGGCCAATTAGACTACGAATTTTCATCTGCGATCTTGAATCATACAAGTTGACCACATTTTGTCCACCAGCCGCGATCAAGTACTCACAAGCAGATAATGCATAGATACCTTGAGTTTCCATTATTTTGGCTCTTGCGGTCAATTTTTCCAAATCGTGGATTATAATATTTTTATCCAACGATCCACTAATCAACTCATTGTTGTCATAGCAGATCCTTTTGATGTAATCTCGATGATCATTCTGCAAATTGGCCACAGCACCATTGGGGGATATTATCTTGATCCCCAAATCACTCGAACAGGACACCAATAAATCCCCCACCATTTGTATATCATTTACCCAATCATTGTGGATATTGTAGCTTTCCTTGATTTTCAATCCTCCTCCATTTCGTTGAAACGGTACTGGGCTTCCAGAAATACTGGTTTCGAGTTTTAATGCCTCCTCTTGTGGATTGTTGGTGGTGAACACACTTTGATTTCTTATTGGTCTGGTCTTTAAACATCGTTCTTCTTCCCACACTTTGACCGACCCATCTCTTCCCGCAGTAAACAATTCACGTTGAGTGGAAGAGTATACCACCTTATTGATCGGCAAGATGTGGGACGATGAAGCCGGTGTGGGAATGTTATAAGCTAGTCCTTTCATTGTGATGATTGGTTGGGGATGTTGGTGGTGTACTGTCTGACCTTGAAGAGCACCAATGGTGTAATTTGAATCGAAACCAACAAAATTTATGAGTGTGTTCTTTTGACGGTGTGTTTTAATTGATTCCACAATTCCAAGTCTCGAAAATCAAGTCCGATTCTCAAGAAGATTTTCCTTATTGAAATTTTTGCGACACATTACCGAACTTATTACGAAAAAAGAGTCAGTTTACGAAAGGAGAGTAATACACAATGAGATAGAAGAATCAAGGGATCTGTCCTACTACTCGGTAGTCTTATAGATAGTCTGGGGGGGGTGCAACTGTCAAGGTATGTGCATTTGGTTTTGCAAGCTGGGCTCATTATCGGTTGATAAATGACGACATTTGTTTGAACGATTTTTTGAGCCGCCATAGATGTGCTCGAGGAAGTGAAGTATTAATAGCACAGAGTAAATACTCATATTTCCACTCTTTATTATAAGTTCCTCTTGACCCGTGTAAGGTCTCACCAGACCACATGTTGCCAAATGGTCAAAACCATAACCTTTGTCAGTATTTGCTATAGTGATGCCATTCTTGTCATCCACACGACCTTCTTGAACATTTTTATCTTTTTTTTTTTTTCATCACATCACCAGCAAAGACAAACCATCAACCACAAGTCCAACCTTAACCACCCACTAGCCACACCCACTACAATGGACGACAATGATAGAGCCATCTCGCGCTTGTTTAGGACATACAAGACCGTGAAAGAAATGGTCAAGGATAGAGTATGTACCAATGGAGATGTTTTTTGAAGCTCTAATACTAACGCATATCAAGGGATACTACATCTCCCAAGAGGAGCTTGACATGACGTTGGAACAATTTCGAGCTAAGGTTTGCAACACTATGGGAGAGCCACAGCGTAAGCTCATGTGCTTTCAAGCAACACCTACTGCTGAACAATTGGATAAATTCCCCGACATGGGTTCACTTTGGGTTGAATTTTGCGATGAAGCCAGTGTTGGTATCAAAACAATGAGAAATTTCTGTATACATATAAGTGAAAAGAATTTCAGTGTTGGTATATTCATTTATCAAAATGGAATAACTCCTAGTGCAAACAAGTTGATCCCCACGGTACAGCCAGCAACAATCGAGACTTTCCAAGAGAATGATTTGATTGTAAATATAACTCATCATGAATTGGTGCCAAAGCATATCAAGTTGAGTAGAGACGAAAAGAAGGAATTGTTAGAGAGATATAGGTTAAAAGAGTCGCAGTTGCCGCGAATCCAAAGAGAAGACCCAGTTGCTCGTTACCTTGGGTTGAAAAGAGGTGAAGTGGTGAAAATCATTAGAAGGTCAGAAACCTCTGGACGTTATGCATCATATAGAATCTGTTTGTAATCTGGCACAAAGCACGCTATCTTGAACACCGGTCCACCAAGACACATCTGTAAGACCAACCCCAGTAGATGGAGCGACTTGGACACCTTGTTGTCCTAAAAAGACCGGCGCGATAGTGACAATAACACTGTCAACAGTCTTTCCAAGTAAGTCATTAATCACACGAGCTCCGCCTTCGACCATGACCGATTTGATTCCCAACTCATACAATTTTGCAAAAATAATCTCCCAATTGTCTCCCAGAAGGGGCAACTTTGTCACGCCTTCTTTTTCCACCAGTTCATCAACAAGAATATATGGAGGCAACCCTTTGTCGGCGTCGCAAATTTTTTTTAACGTTGAGTTATTGTAGTCCCACTTGCCATGAGGATCCACCACAACCGGCCTAATCTTTGCACCACCATATCGACAATTCAATTTTGGATCATCGGCTAAAACAGTACCCACACCAACTAGAATCGCATCATGTTTTGATCGAAGGTAATGCGTCATCGTTTTGGTTTCCAAATGAGACAATTTTGTTTGCACGCCGGGCTGAGCAGCAATTCTCGAGTCGAGCGACTGTGCATACGTAAGCGTAACAAATGGCCTCCCATCAATTGGACGGGGAAGATATGGCTCTAGAAACGGTACAAGTGATTCAGGCAACGGTATTAATGACATTTGGTGGGAAAGGGTTTTTCTGATTTTTTTTCCTTCGATTTCTTCTCCATTTCGGCTTCTCTTAGGATTTGCTGATCACGGAGGAACCTTTGCTTTTCACGTTGTTTCCAATTGTCATACTCCAATTGGGGATCTAAGTCGTCGGTATCATCTACGTCATACTCGTCCTCAGTTGTCTCTTTTATTTCCTTCAGCTCCAACTGGGAAAGCAATACTTGCCGGGAAGTATTTTCACTCTCACTCCCACTCTCACCCTTTTGCTTCTTGATATACACTGGTTTCGCAATCTCGTCCTCTGAGGATGATGATGATGATGATGACTCAGACGATGACTCTGACATGGGGGCGAAGAGAGATGTCAAGTAAATTTCATATGCAGAACCACTTTCCCCTCTCTCACGCGTAATAAATTCCTATTTCTTTCGAAAAAAACAGAAAAAAAAAAAATTTAGCGTCTTGACCTTCTTCTTTTTGTTTACACTTCAGAGATTATGGCTTTTACCTGGGATACACCATTTGGTGTCAAATTATGGCCCATTTTTAATGAGTTGGTATCTACTGCAACCGGGGGCAAGTTTATCCCTTCTGAGTTTCGTTTCGTACAAGGAGAATTGCCACTTTCAACGTTGCACCCAGTGTTGTTGTCCATCGCAAGCTACTATATTGTCATTTTCGGTGGAAACTATTTATTCAAAAAGCTTCACATTAAGCCATTTGTGCTAAATGGACTATTCCAAATCCACAACTTGTTCTTGACTACATTGTCTTTGACATTGTTGACTTTAATGGTTGAACAGTTGGTGCCAATGATTTACCACCATGGATTATTTTATGCCATTTGTTCACCAAAGGCATGGACACAGGAGTTAGTCTGCTTGTATTACTTAAATTACTTGACCAAGTTTGCTGAATTTATTGACACGGTGTTTTTGGTGGTGAAGCAAAAGAAATTGACATTTTTGCACACATACCATCATGGTGCTACTGCTTTACTTTGTTACACTCAATTGATTGGTGACACCTCTATCTCATGGGTTCCAATTTCGCTAAACTTGGGTGTGCATGTTGTCATGTACTGGTATTATTTTCTTGCTGCTAGAGGTATCAGGGTTTGGTGGAAGGAGTGGGTAACCCGTTTTCAAATCATTCAATTTATTCTTGATTTAGGGTTTGTCTATTTTGCCACCTATCAAAAACTTGTGCTTCACTTTTTGCCAAATTATACAAACATTCTTCCAGTTTGTGGGGATTGTGCTGGTAATTTATACTCTGCTTACTCCGGATGTGCTATATTGTCATCGTACTTGGTTTTATTCATTGCTTTTTACATTGATGTTTACAGAAGAAAATCGTCAAAAAAGAGCAGAATTGTCAAGGCTGTGCACGGTGGTGTTGCTGCTCAAGTGAATGAATACGTTTATGTTACTGGTAGAGAAGCTACTCCCGTTCCAGAAGAAAAGGTACGTTCAAGAAAGTAGAACAAAGCTAAAATTAGATAGACTTAGACATCTTTATAAAATGGTATACTCTCAGCGGCTCCCTTTTTCTGAATTGCTAAACTGCTGGCTGTAGTTGCAAAATTAACCGCCTGTTCAAGGTTGTTTCCTAATGCTAGATTGGATACAACCGCCCCGAAAAAAGTGTCACCAGCACCGGTTGTGTCAACTACAGATTGAATCTTTTTGGATGGGACAAATGTGGGGTCTGCTTCACCATTGTAGAAGATGCTTCCCTTGCTTCCCATGGTGATGACAACGGTTTTGATATTCCCTTGGTGCAAAAGCTTTTGAAGCTCCACCGCCAAAGTGTCAAACTGGGCTGTGGACCCACCCAAGAGATGCTTTGCAACGTCTTTTGCTTCACCCTCATTAACAATTAAGAGATCAATCTTTGATAGTATCTCATGGGTAATCAACTTTGGTTTGTATGGTGATGGATTGTATGCAATATTGATCTCTGGTTTGTGTGTCTTTAACCAAGTTATGCTCTTGGCAGTATCGGGATACTCATTCTGCAACACGACAAATGCATCGTATTTGAAGATGGATGCGTATTCCTCATCAGATAATGACAATTTTCCATTTGCCCCTGGGGTAATAAGTATCCTATTCTCTCCATTCTCCTCAACAATAATTACCGCCACTCCTGACGACCCATCAATTGCTTTCACATTGGACACATCGACTCCAGCATCGACAAGGCACTGCTTCAAACTGTCTCCAAATTGATCTGTGCCCACCCTGCCAACCATTCTGGTGTTGACTTTACCTTCTGGCGATAATCTTGCCACGGCAATTGCTTCATTCAATCCTTTGCCACCCATGTGAGTCTCAAATGAATTGGCTTGGTAGGTCTCACCACCTTCTGGCACCTTATTGGTGAATGTGACCAAGTCATAATTGAGAGATCCAATAACTGTAATTGTCGGCTTTTGCATTATGAAGAGATCGAAGTAAATGCTAATTCTAAATTTTACACACTAAAAAAACATACATTTTTAATTTTGGTGCATTTTTTTTTTCTCTGTTTCTTAGTCTATGCCAACTTTCCCTCTCTTTTCAACTTCATCCTTTGTGCAAATGTCAAAGGTGCAGCTGGCTTAGCCTCCTCAGCAGCAGCTTTGGCTGCCATTTCGTCCCTTCTTCTCTGCAACTCTTCATCCTTTTCTCTTTGCTTTCTCAATTCTTCCTTTAATTTGGCATGTTCAGCAGCTTGAGCTTTTCTTGCAGCCTCTTCAGCTTGGGCTTTACGCTCCCTCTCCTTTCTAATCTTTAACTCCTCAATACGTTGTCTCTTGACTTTTTCAATTCTCTCTTGCTTGGCCTTTTCAAACTTTTCGTGAGCTTCTTGCTTCAACTTCTCCAATTTGGCAGCATTCTTTGCATCAAGCTCAGCCTTAAAGGAAGTGTAATCTGGTAACATACGTTGGAAACGTTCCCTCAACGCAACAGAATTATCAAACTCCTTCTTTGCTTTGGCAATTTTGGCATTCTTGGCAACTTCGTAATTTTCAATCTCCAATGATCTTTGCTTTTCAGCTTCAGTGTCCAACAACTTCAATTCATATTTTCTATATGCTCTCTCCAAGTAATCGGCTTTCTTGAATGTGACTTTCAACTTCTCTTCCAACTCCTTTCTATCCTTGTTCAATTGTTCAACTTGCATCATCTTCAACTTAGATGCGTCCAAGTCCTTCAAGTTGTTCATATCAACTTTAATGATACCCTTTGCATTGATTTCCTCAGCAAGCTTCCTCTTTTCATTTTCTTGAATCATGTCACGTTCTTTCTGCAATTTCTCCAACTTCTTACGCTCTTGTTCTTGAACCAATCTCTCCTGTTCGGCTTTCTGCTCAGCAGCAATTCTTTCTTGTTTCAATCTAGCTTGTATCTCCTCCTCTTCACGTCTACGTTTTTCGGCAGCTATCTTGCGCTCCTCAATGATCTTGGAGCGGTCGGCAAGAGCTTGTTGCTCGCGAACCAAATCAGTCATCGCATGGTGCAATGCAGCTTCTTGAGCTTGCTTACGACGATTTTCAAACTCAGGATCAATAATTTGAACTGATTCAGCAACAGTGGCAGCCAATTTGCTAATTTGTGTCCGGATAATTTCCGCTGGCGAAATTTGCAACTTGCGAGTGGATGCATTGGTTACATCTTCAAATGGACTAGCTCTAAAGGAAACAACACCAGCTTCATCGTCGATAATCAAGGTAAGCAAATCATCCTTAACGGCATTGACAATCAACTCCTCGACTTCCAATTCCGATAAAGAATATTGCAATCCTTCAAAAACACCCAAAAAAACCAAAAAGTCCAACTTCACAGTGTCGTAGACTTGAGAAACTTGCTGAAAGATCCTGATCAAAATCACCTCGGTCAATGTTGGGATATATCTCTTAAAATCGTCATCAGATTCGATGGATTTGAAAATCTCAACAACCTCCTTCTTTACCGACAATGGTTGGAAATCGTCTTTCTCTAACAAGTCAAACAATTGCTTAACTGGGCCATCAACGTATTTAATGATACCTCTTTGAACGATAGATCTAATCAAACCGTCTCTAGTTGGTACTTGAGTCAAATTTAACAATGAAGACAATTTTGAATTCTTTGCTTTATGATCGTCAGCGTCTTGGATCGCATTTTGAGAAATGGCCAATGTAGACAACACCAAGATCGAGGCATATCTCTTCAACTCTTCATCGGTGGCTTTTGGTGATTGAGAATACAAGTTGAAAAACTTGTTCCAGGCAGCGGCATGGAACAATGTATTGTCCGAAACAGCAAAAATCCTGGCAAGGTTTTCATAGTAGTTAGTCATCATGGTTGGCTTTGGTGACTTTTTCGAAGCTGTAATCAAACTGTGCACATCATCAACTGATCTAAATGATTCCTGCCATAATTCCAATTTGACTGCAATATTCAATTGAGAAAATCTTTGCTCCAAGTAACGTTGAACAGTGTCTGAATCGGACAAATCAATGGCATTGTTCGAGGACGTTTTGACCTGAGTAGTAACAGTTTGCATATGAACTCTCAATAATTCACATAATCTTCTAAACTCTGCCTTTCTTTTAAAGTTCAAGCAAAACTTGAATGCTTGGTTGACAATGGCAGAATAAGTAACCTCCAACTTTGAATTGTTTCTCAAGATATCCAAACAGGCTCTAAAAGCTTCCCACAAGAATCTCAACCATGGAGTAACCAACTCTCTTTCAGTACGATCAGCAGTATCAGTGTTTGAGACAGCGCTCAACAAAATAGATTCAGGGGTCTGAGCTGTTTCCAAATCATCTTCGGCGGTCTCTTCTTGATCAATTTTAACATCAGCCTTAGCCTGAGCTTCGTCTAATTTTGCTTCGGCTAAAGAAATGAACTTACGCACAATAGTCTGAACCGACTCCAAACCATGTTCACTCATTTGAATGTTCTTCTTATACTGATGCAAAGCATCTTTGGCTAATTTTCCTTTTCTCAACTCAACAGCCAACTCAATAAGCAAGCTAGCAATTGGCTCCAAGTCCTCGACCTGCAAGTAACGAATTCTTCTCGAGGTGATGAGCTCATACAAAGTGTCCAAAGCGGCCTCCTTTTGCCCAACGGCAATCAAATCTTCGGCACGTTTCAAGACATTTTCCGGACGGAAATTGTGACTCTTGTGAGCTGGTGGCATGTTTTGGTGGAAAGCGTGAATTTGGCTGTTATCAGCACACTACAATTCTCTTTGAAAAATTTTCAGATCAAGAAGAATAAACGAGAATGAAGTCGTGTGGGATTATCAAAAACATCGTCAAAGATTGGAAGTGGTGCCAAAAACCTGTCTTTTCGTGTCAGACCAAAGGTTTGGACGAAAAGAACTCAACAATGAATGTGAGTCTTCTCCCGAGATGCCCGTTAGAAGTAAAGATCTCGAAGTAAACAGGTCGAGGAGAACCTTTTCATACTAAACTGCTTTTACTAAGCAGTTGCGTTCTTACGATATTCTAACACAACGAACTACATTAATGAGTTAGCCTTCCTCATTGCTCACGGTTACCACTGTGTCCTACAATCCTCGGGCTTTTGGTGCCAGCTCTTCTCCAAGTCCAAGTCGTTGCTAAAGACCTTCGCCACAAAAGTGTTTTATTGCTATCCGCGTGAGCAGCAACCAATTTTTGTGTAACTTTGAACAATATATAAAGGAGAGTAACCTTCCCCCCAACCACTCTTCGAACTTCCTTTCTATATATCTTCTCAATTAAAAATGCTTCGTCAATCTGTGTTAAGATCTATTAGACCAGCAATTGCTTACAGACCAGTGGTCATCTCGAGAAACTATGGTATTGTTGATGCCGCTACTCAAGCTGTGTTCGGAAAGAAAGGTTTAGAGGAGAAGAAGCGCAAGGAAGGGGAATTGGAAAACAAGGCTCAAGAGGTAAATTTAGATGGTGGCAGAAAAGCTGCTAGTAAGTTGGATGATGCTCAGGATGCTGCACAGGAAGCAAAGGAGACTGCCAAATCAAACTTCGAAGATGCAAAGGATGCTGCAAAATCAAATTTCGAAGACGCAAAGCAATCTGCCAAATCTAATTATGCGGATGCAAAAGATGCAGCAAAAACAAATGCCGAAAGTGCAAAAGATGGCGCTCAATCTACTCTTGAAAGTGCCACAGAGACTGTCAAGTCAGCAGCCGAGACTATCAACAAAAAGACTGGTGAGGTATTGGCTGAAGGTATCGATACCGCTCAAAAAACACTCAATCCAAATGATCTTGCAGACAAAGCCAAATCTGCTGCCGATGCCGTCAATAAAAAGACTGGTCAAGTCCTTGCTGATGGTATTGATACTGCTCAAAAGAATATCAATCCAAATGATCTTGCTGACAAGGCCAAATCTGCTGCTGATACTGTTAATAAAAAGACCGGCCAAGTCCTTGCTGATGGTGTAGAGGCTGGAGAAAAACTTGCCGACTCAACCAAAGAAGCAGCTGATACTGTCAACAAGAAGACCGGAAATGCGCTTGCTGACGGGGTTGAAAAGGGAGAAGAATTGGCCAACAAGACCAAGGAAACCGTTGATAGTGCTGCTGATAATGTCAAACACCATCAAGCCAAGCAAGAGGTTAAAAAGAATGCCAAGGGTTACGACAGTTTGAAAGACAAGGGTAGCAATGTTGAACGTGAACAACAACGTCCAGACGATGGTGTTTAAACGAAATCTAGATGTATAGCAATTGAATTATTTTTAAATACAAAAATGCTTTGTATATTTTGCAGATCACTCAGCTTTTTTTTTAAGGTGCCGGGAATTGTCCTTCCATTTCCTTCACCGATTTGGCCAAATTATCTCTATTTATCAATATGATGCTCAATTTCGGATCAATGCCGTAATCAGTAAACACCCTCCTTGAGTCTGTCTCTTGTTGGTTCTTGTTTTTGTAATCAAAGATTCCTTTGTAAGTTGCATTTGCTTCTAGGATCTGATCTTCTAGATGAAAATAGTCAAACTCAACTGGTGGTTTCTCATCACCTGTTTTCCTCTTTTTACCCTTGCCTTCATCGTCCTTCTCCACAGCATCAACCAATTGATATACTTTTGATATTATCAAGTAATAATCGAAATTGAAGCGTTCATCGGCATCATCAGCTTTTTGCATTTCTTCCAGTAGCATCTTGTACATTGGTGGAACCACTTCTATGGGCATATTGATCAATCTTTCACTCACAATTAAACCAACTCTTGGTGAGCTTTCAGTTGTTGGCTGCAACAACTTCTTTAAAGTGACGTTAAATTCTAGTTTATTCTTTGTTTGACTCAACACATAATCAATTAATTGCTTTACACTGGGCACGGTAAAGTTATTGGAAATACTGAAAACACTCAAGAGCGCATAGGGGTCACTTTCTTGACCTTCAGTTTTGATTGTAGTTCCAACTGTATTTTTAGTCAATATCAAGTCGGAAATCCCACTGGTATCAAATTCGGCATGATCGTCACCAAACAATTGACGTAAAAAGTTTTTGATGGCATGGAAATCAACATCGGGATTCAAATCAAAGAAATCAAAGTCGACATTGACAGTCTCTTGCATGTCAACATCACCGTCATTTTGTTGCTGATCTGTTTCGTTATCTGAATCATCAGTGGAACTGACATCTATATCAGAATCCGATTCTATTTGTCTCTTGCTCATTGGTGATGGAAATAAAGAAATGAATTGATGAGCCATTTCCTCTTTTTTTTTTTTTTTAACGGTTTTGAAATCTGCGATGATCATTAAAGCGATGTCGCTAGTTCAAGGGTACTCAAGTTCAGAAGAGGAGATAGAATCTCAAGAGGAAAATGCCATTAATCACAAGAGACAAAAGACTCTGACAAACACTTTTCAAAAGATCCTGTACGATCCAGCAGCTTTTGACGCCAATTCTCAACAGAGCAAGCTCAAAGAAGCTAAAGCAAAAGCAAAAGAGTTGAAGCTACGACGCAAACGAAATGGGGGCGACCCATGGGCGCCGATTCATTCAGAAGAAGAGCAAGTGCATAAACCCGAACCAGCTCAAATACTCAAGGAAGAAGAAGAAGAAGAAGAAGAGAACACAGAGCTGGAAAAGTTCCCACCAAGTTCGGAATTTGTTGGATCAAATAAACGTGATTACCAAGGCAGATCGTTTATGCATATCCCCAGTGAGCTTACAAAGAAAATACCCGGCGATCAAGAATGCTTTGTGCCAAAACTGGTGATCCACACATTCACCAAAGCCCATCCCAAGGGTGTCAACAAATTACAATTCTTCCCCCATTCTGGACATTTACTCCTATCCTGTGGGAACGATGCGACTATCAAATTATGGGCTATTCGCGACGCTTTAGAGTTGTTGCGCATTTATAAGGGTCACAAGCTAGCGGTAAAGGACATTTCATTCAACTCCACTGGTGACAAGTTTCTCAGTTGTGGGTTTGACAAAATCATTAGATTGTGGAATACGGAAACTGGCGAAGTAATAAAGACATTTGAAATGTCTTCAATCCCCAATGTAGTCCGGTTCAACCCCAACATTGAGTCCGAGTTTGTGGTTGGTTTACTGAACCACAAGATTGAACACTATGATTTAGCAGCTATTCATAACCCAATACAAACGTACGACCACCACATTGGTGCCATAAATGATATACTAGTGGACAAAGAAACGTTTATATCCACATCCGATGACAAATCAGTACGTGTGTGGCATTGGCAAATCAATATTCCCATAAAAGTCATTTCGGATCCATCACAATTTTCAACCCCATCAATCAAAAAACATCCAAAGGCAAACTACATTGCTTTGCAAAGCATGGACAATTGCGTCAAAGTGATACACTCAACAGGCAAATACAAATGGAACAAGAATAAACTCTTCAAGGGTCACCAGAGTGCTGGTTATGGAATAGAAATTGGATTTTCGCCTGATGGAAAAATTCTAATGAGTGGTGATGCACGAGGATATGCAGTGTTTTGGGATTGGCAAAGTAAAAAAATTGTAAACAAGTTGAAATTGAGCACCTTACCAATCAAGTGCATCACTTTTCATCCATTAGAGACGAGTAAAGTTGCCATAGCGGGCAATAGTGGCGATATATACTACTGCGATTGAGAATTCAATGCAAAAAAATAAAATCTATCAAAAAGAAAATCTATGTAATTATACACTTTTCTTTCTTGTATGCATCTCTTCGATGTTTAGATCTATGTAGTAACCCATGACTGTGGTTTTGTGATATTACGGTTGTGCTGTTGTCTTTGTTGCGTAAAGTTTGCGGGAAAGTTTGCTTTGGCTCGTCCAATTTTGGGATTTGTTGTTCTTCTTCAACTGGCTCAACGGATTCTGCTTTAACTCTGGGACTTTTTTTCCTTCTCCAAATGGACCCTGTGCTACTTTTTTCCAATTTGGGTGCTTGCTTCTCATCACGAGGGATTTCCAATGAGTTGGATTTGGCTTCGGAAGTAGGATTGGCTGGTAGCAATGGATCACTTTTTTCTGGTAGATGACCCAGTGAGGATTTAGCTAGAAGGATGTTACTGATATTTGAATTGACACTCCATTGACTATTGCGTCTAAATTGAGGGCTAAAGTTAACCGACGAAGTTCCATCCAACACCATTACTTCTTCCTTGTAATAATTTTTATTCTCATCTGGGATAAACCAAAAGTACCGATTACGAATATCGGTGTAATCGGGAGCATCAGGCGGGATCGATGATACCACTGAAGTTGACGATGCTCTAAGTTTAGGGTTGTTTAATGTTTGCTTCTCTGGTGGATCACTCACTTCGCTGCCATTTGAAGATAGAATGGGCGATAGAACTGGCCCCTGATTCGCTGCTGGTTTCAGTTGTTCATGCCAATATTTCGCTTTGCTTCCGTTCTGGGGTACAATATCACTCTTCATTGACGAGACAGCACTAGTCTCATTTGCGGAAACCAATCGGTAAAATAACATGTATGGCCATTCGGTAGCAAAAATCTCCTTAAATGTTTTCTCCACCACTCTCAGACTTTTTTTCATATCATCATATAAAAACCATCTAGACTCATACGCTTCGTCTTCAGTTTGGTTGATCACATCAATGTTTTTCCTCACTGCCGCGACAAAATGTCCCAGCTCTATTGCTTTACCTCGATGACATATAGCACTTTCAAGTATCAACCTAAATGACGAAACTGGTCCATCAATATCATCAGCAACAAAGTCAGGAAGATCAATAAAGGGCGGGATAATTATACGCTTGTGTGATTTCGTACCTGCCGAATCACCAGTATTTAAATGGTACCGTTTCAAGCATATTGGTAATATTGGTCTTCTATTGGCAAAATCCCTAGACGACTTGGCTGTGCTTTCCAAATTATCTGTCAATATATTGTCATCAGTGTAAAAGGGTAATAATCGTAAAAACATCCATGCTGGGAGATTGACTTCGTTTGGTTTTTTAGAGTCACGCCTCTCATTATCATTTGTAGACCAAATGGACAAAGTAGAAGATCTTGTCCTGGCAGTAATTCTAACTCCATCAGTTTTGGTGCTATCCGACCTGTCTCTTAACTTGATTTTTTCATCAATGTCTTCTACTTCTTCAACATAATGTTTGCTTGAATCATGTCGTGTGACTTCAATAGGTGAATCTTCAGGTATATTGTTGAAAGCGGCGGAGGGGACGTTGGATAACGATGCACGTCTTTCCAACTCACGCTTGACACTGATTGAATTATTAAAGTAGTGTTCCAAACACTCCTCCAATAATATCGATTCATCCATCTCCGACCCGCTCAGATTTAAACTCGAAATGGATTGAGTGAGAATATCTGAGTCAGATTCGTTTGATGGCTCCTTCTTTACTTCCTCGTCCTCATCAGGTATACTTACAAACAATATTCTTTCTTTTGAAAGCTTTTGATCGTCCTTTTTGTTGAATTTGCCTCCATGCTTGATATCAACCTTGAATGTCAACAAAGGCATATTCAATACTTCAGTTAAAAACTCAAACAAGGCAGCCGAGTCTTGTTGCTTGTGGCTGAGAGCTTCATCGAAACCTAGTTTCATTAACCCTTCACATATGCGTGCTGTGAGGTCAGTAGTAATTAGGTACCCCAGACGTAATAACGACACATAAACTCTCAACAATGCCGATAATTGTGCAACCAAAGGTTCATCTTGATTAGGTATAAATAAAATTGGCTCAAAGCTATCCAAATTGGCAAACATGGCAAACAATAATGCATCCATATAGCACAAGACATTGTCCCAATTTTCTGCACCAACAAAAGACAATTTGTTGCCCAATTTGTCAATTCTTGAATTGGTAAGAAACCATCCTTCAGTGCTCAATTGAAACATGCGAAGTATATAAAATGTTTTGTTTACATCACCTCCTGTTAGTGGTGATTTAAGTATAGCGATAATCTCTAAAACACCAGGTCCTGGCAATTGCTTTTCTTCGAAAAACTGTCGTATCTTGACAACTTCGGATGATTTTTCTGTAAATTTGGTGATGACATAGGGTGTATGCTTGATAGTAGTTTCTCTATCATTCCTGAGATAGCTTTCGATGTACCATTGCCAATAAGAGTCTTTGAAAATGGGTTGTATTGCATGCAGATCATGGCCGTGGTGTCCATTCCTGGTGAACTGCTTGAAGTTGAACATAGCAATATATTGATGCTAAATGCAAGGAAATGCAAAAGGAAACAAAGATAAGGTCTGTTGATGAGTGTAGACCAAAAAAGCAACAGTGATGATGATGATGACGATGATGGAATGAATGATTCTGTTAATGATCAAAATCTTGCATATCAGTGCAGATTTTGATATCTCACTGTCTCTCAGTCTCTCTCACAACAAAAAAAGAAGTAAAAAAATAGTTTGTTATTGTGTGTGCCTAAAAGCGTGTGCGACCCAAAAAAGAAATATTTTTTTTTTTTTTTGAGTTTTTGTCTTACCAGATGATATGTCTTGTGAAAGAATAGACGACTTGAGGGAGAATGTGGATGAGGTTCTAATTCAAATGACCCAAAGAAAGTGTCTAAGTCTACAAAGTATGAGTCATCGATGCGCATGACCAACCGTCACTTTTTGCGGTCTTTACAGGCTGCTTGGTTTCACCCCACCCGTGGTGGCCCGGTTCAAGCTCCCGATTCAACTCTCGGCCGAATTAAACGAGATGCCACAAAATCCCCTTTTTGTCACAATCACGTCCTTTTCCCCCCTGAGATCACAGGACTCGGTTAATATCATTTGGAAACAATAGCGGACCAAGGACTATGAAGAAAAAAAAAAAAAAAAGTCTGGCAAACAGTTTTCGGTAGGTCAAGTTTACTCTCAAAGGGATTCACCTATCCCCGCACCAAGTTATTTTTTATTGCAGCAATCTCTTTTTCGTTTGCTTAGTAAACTAATTTTTTTTGCTAGGCCTGGTGACAGTAGAGAAATGAATCTACATCTGTAATCCCCAAAAGCCTTCATATATTTCTCAATAGCAAGTATTTCGGAAAACATAGTTATGTTTAGCCTATATGATTATCCTTCCCAGTTATATCCAAAGCTCTCATCTTTGACAAAACATCATCAATCTTGTCATCTAATTTCCCCTCGGCATAATCCTGTTTAGTCTTTGCATCCAATTTCTGCTGCAATTTGTGCAACTGCTGATAATTTTCATTGAAAAATCGCAATTGGATCTTGACAAAACTTTCAAAACTAGGATCGAAGAACGCGATCCTCATATTTACCAATTTCGGTAGTTCATCTTTAAGTTTTTGATTAATTTCACCATATTTGGTCTCAACTTCCACCAATTCATCACTCACTTCTCGAAATTTGGTCTCATAATTACTATACTCTGTCTGTGGTGTATCCATCAACTTCTTCAACTTGTTCCTCATGGCATCGTAATCGAGTAGCTTGTGGTGTCTTTTCTTGATAGCTTCATTGACTTCAACATAATACGAATTAAACCTTGCTATCGGATTGAGTACAGTTTGATTATATGGATGTTCCAAATCACTAATCACTTGAGTGTTTAATTGTTTCAAAGTGTGGAAATATTCTCCCGACAAGTTTTTGAACAACTCCATCTCTTGTCCATTTATACGATTTTCAAATTCATGGGGTATATGTGATTCCTGGCCATAAAAGGAGTCTAACAATTCAGCAATGTTTAGTTGTGATTTGGTCAACATTTTCAAGCTCTCCAAATATGATCGTAGCTTCTTTTGTAATGCAATCAGGCTTGATTCCATGACTCTAAATCGTTTCTCTTCATATTCAAACTCTTTATCCACAGTTTGTTCAATTTGCCCTGCTTTAAGCATAACCTGGGTACCAGCACGATTGATCGCCTTTTTCAAACCTAACCACGACATGATTTGCAAAGCTGATTGATTGAAGTTCTGACAGGGTAATAGTAAGAAGGATGGAAATCTTTTGATGAAACTGCAGTGACCAGTTGGTTTATGGAGAAAGCGGAGTGTGCTACAGCTTGTCTTGCTCGGGCTGTTTCAATTGTGTATCAATGATGTATCAAATCAAGCATACCGAAAACAAAATTTGTTTCTCACTTTTTTTTATTTTTTCCCGAAAAGTTCCAGAAGTCACTCGGAGATAAAATATTAAAACGGTAGCGCTTGATTCAGATAAGATATTTTTAACCGAAACGTTGTGGATTGAGAACAGATTAGTCGTGACTCAACGCTCTCGAAGGCAACCTGAATGCGGGGCAATAAAGCTTGCTCTTGCTTAAATCTAGTCTCTGGCATGGAGCATCCCTATGGGTGATTGTCTCGCTTAATAAGCTTTTTCCATTTCAATCGTTTGATCTGACGTCATAGAATAGGTGGAGGTCGATAGTAGGTCACTGACGACAGAAATGCCAATCAATGGATGCTCCGGACTAGACCGCGTTGAACGTATAGCCCAGCAGCAAGGAACTCACCGTTCTCACAGTTAAAATGCGCTTGCGTAGATCATATGATGAATAAAAATGATCAGTTCGTAAACTAGCAACACTAGTGTATCCAACGTACCAAAGGTTATTCCCACTTCGACTCCAACACGTTTCTGGTCCATTGTGTTGTTGATTCTGTTTTATTAAATGCTTGGCTTGCGTCATACTCAATTTAAAAGCTATTCTATATATAGATGGGATGATTAATAACACAAACATTGAAAAATGAAGACGAAGGGAAAGGTTACGAACAATGCCTATTACGACTAATCGCACAAACCACTATTACGCTTACTTTTGTATGCGATCGAAACAAACGTTTGTCGAGAATATTATACTTTCTTCATCACATCGTAGTGGAGAGCTCAACTTTTACGAAATGGTGGAGCAGAGTGGGTAGAGTTTGGAAGCTCTTTGCTGCGTAGACTTCTCTTTACCTAGTGCAATGCGCAATAGCAACTGAAACTAACTAATAGCAATTTTTGCTTGCGCTACTCACTTTTGTGTTTATACTTTGTATATTAAGCTCTATTGTTTCTTATACATAGTTGTATAATTTAACCCAAAAGAGTATTCAACATCAAATGGTAGCGAATGAGTTACAAAGCCCTTTGTTATGACTAGATAACCCATTCTTCTTTCTTCGGGGCATTCATCAAATGCAAGTCTCATCCCTCTTAGAGCTTTCCACAAAGTATACGACTCATCAACATGGCAGATCTCTGCACTTTTTCAACAATAAGACTTCGAGGAAAGTTGCTTGCAAAAAGTAATCCTATGACAGCTTGTGGTGTGAATAGATTGCACAAGCTCTTTTGTGCTATAATTGCTGCTCATCCTTTTTTGTCCTTTATTGTTTTTATTATTGTTGTTATTGTTGTCGAAAGAGGGAGAGAGAGAGAGCACAACAAAGGGTGGGGAGGGGATTGAGACAATACAAACAAAAATAAAAAATTAATACAAAGAGACAAACGGAGTTGGGCCGGAACAAACCCACATTCGAGAGTGGCGACAAGAAGGGGCCCAAAAGAGGACCCTATTAGTTGTACCGTCACAGGGTTATACAACTATCATCCATCAACATTTCGAATTGCAGAGAAGTAAAAGTTGACCTACGGGTAAGAAGGTTATGAGTTATGCTCTAGCCACACACATTCTTTTGTAGAAATGATTTTGACGACTCACAATTCATCTACTTCTAGACACATCCACTATAACAAGTTGCCCATAATACTTTGCTAAAGAGCAAACACGAGAAGCTTTAACACCACGAAAGTCGTAGTAAAACAATCTTGATCTTATTACATCATATAGAGGTTGTACTATCCATTCGTAATATAAGATCTAGCAATCCACCTATTGCTTCCTTCACATTGACTTTATTCTCATCATAATCAACTTCTTTTTTACTTGATCGAGGAAAGTAGTGACAATAACAATGGAGATCTCTCATTTCTTTTCAAACCACCTTCTCTTCCCCGTC
>OGTJ01000134.1_pt1 | contig 42943 bp, 21 predicted proteins | sample 1574611 | NCBI WGS metagenome assembly OGTJ01 (sample SAMN03295858, study PRJEB24534) | human gut metagenome | isolation source: fecal sample 1 from infant 9 | host: Homo sapiens | place: USA: Pittsburgh, PA | collected 2014-07
TAATGGTAACGGAGGTGAAAACACACCAACAACAACTGATAATGGTAACGGAGGTAAAAACACACTGACTAATACAGGCACAAGTACTCCTTCCAACCCAACCACTCTGAGTGCAAACACAATTGATTCCCAACTGACAGCCTCATCGACTAATCCTCCAGAAAACAATGGAAACGGTGGAAACAATGGAAACGGTGGAAACAATGGAAACAATGGAAACGAAGGTAATGGATCTGGCAATGGATCTGGTAATGGATCTGGTAATGGATCTGGCAATGGATCTGGCAATGGATCAGGTAATGGATCTGGCAATGGATCAGGCAATGGATCAGGAGAAGGATCAGGAGAAGGATCTGGAGAAGGATCAGGCAATGGATCAGGAGAAGGATCAGGAGAAGGATCAGGAGAAGGATCAGGAGAAGGATCTGGAGAAGGATCTGGTAATGGATCAGGAAATGGATCAGGAGAAGGATCTGGTAATGGATCAGGAAATGGATCAGGAAATGGATCAGGAGAAGGATCAGGAGAAGGATCGGGAAGCAACCCAAGCATACAACAACAACAACCATCATCATCATCAAATGAGCCATCCTCATCCGCGTCCGCATTCAACACAAACACAACACCACCGATCATTTCCAACTATGAAGGATCAGGTTCAAGTCAAGGTGTATCTACATTCTTGACTGGTTTATTCATCATTATCAGTTCATTGTTATTCTAGATATCAAACATGTGACAATTTTTCGGCCATCATTTCTAATTTCTCCCAGTTCATTGCTTAGGGGTGATTTAAACTGGAGAGGGCCTTTTCTTCTTACTATTCTTTTTGAGGCCACGATTTTGTTGATCGTTCCTCCTATTCTTTTTTCGGTTTACTATACACTTTAATAGAGGCTTTATATTTTAATAGTTTACATTTGATTTAAATTTCGGTTACCCAGATTAGAATATTTGAAGCTGATTCTTTCTCAGTAGCAAAGTAAACATAAAAGCTAACCTTCATGATGTACAGCTTCTTCCCTAAAATGAAAATTGAATGTTTCGAACGTCAGGGACACTCATGATGGTTTCGCATCCATTGACAAATTCAATATCGGATTGGCTCGTAGCTCCTACTCCTCCACTTGTACCATTTTCAATTGGACTCACAACGATCTTGGGCAAGTACAACTTACCCACATGTAAAGGAATCAACACCAACGAAGTTTGAAATGGCGGGGCATCGTCGTTTGCATCCCCTGCTTCGCTTACGTCGCTAGCCTCCACTCCGGGACTGCTTATTGTTTGCTTTTTAAATCCTGATACTAACCAATTATCGTCCGGTTGTATCATAGCTTGGAATTTTTCTGCATTGGAAAGCGACGGCGGTGCAATCACTTCTGTATCGTTATCATTAGCATTAGTGGTTGACCTCGATGGCGATGACACAGCCAAAACCTGTTTCCCATCTGACCACTTCGTCACCGTTTTGATTCGTAGTGTGACTGGTATCGATTCTCCAACAATATACGTTTTCCTTTCATACACGTATTCAACAACATGAAGATACTTTAAAATAGGCACCGCAACTTTGATGTTTAGCTGATGTTGAATGGTATCTAGCTTATCAAGCTTGCAACTAGGGTGCATTGCAATACATCCACCTGGGGCAAGATTGACGAAGTTTTTATGCAATTGTACTTGATCTGACTCATGTTCCACATAGCGACCAATGACACGATCAGCAAACGATTGAACAAACCCGGCATTGACAATTTGCAACACATTCTGCACCGCATACTTGTTCAAGTCAAATTGGACTTTAGACAAGATTGTTTCTTTAATCAAGTACCAATAATGTATCAAATGTCCACCACCATTGGAATTCGACAACGAATCCCATACAATTTCAGTCAATTGTTGTTCACATTCATCTTGTAAATTGGTATAACAAAGTGATAAATCCAACTTATCTTCATCATCAATAGCGTGACCCACACGAGGGGTAATTTTGTAAAAAAATGTAATAGGCTGTTCACCAAATGCGACGAGATTGCGCAATTCACCGCTAGGCAGTTTGATTTCATAATCATCACTGACCAAATTCTGCAGCACTAATCGTATTGGCGATTTGGCATCAGCAGTTCCTACTTGAAATTTCGAGTAAAAAAATTGAGTCTTGAATACATCTTGCACTGAGACGGAAATTGCTAATCTTGTGTCAACATTGTATGATACTTGAGCAGTATATGTTACATCATCAGCAAGGTAACTAACGTGTGCTTGCATATTGATTAATTTCAAGTCATTGAAAAAAGTGTATGGTATTTGAAGCGTTTGTTTCTGTTTCGCATCGAGTTTATCAATGGTTAAATGAGGCTGTGAAAGTTGAACTCCGTCAGTATTTGAACTAAGACGTATCTCTATATTGGATACATCGTTTGATCCGGTCTTTAACACTAATGATACTGCATTAGTACCCAATTCAACCACTTTTGACGCTACGAATTGTGCTTGAAATTTGTAAACATTTTGGAAAATCAATACATCATTCGACAAAGCTGAATTGGAATTGGTAGTATGCTTGTGCTCAACAACAGTCTCATTAAAAATCGAATTATCAGGCACGGCTACAACACCCCCATCATCATCATCATTATCGTTATTGGAGTACTCATGAATAAATGACAATTTATCATTATAGGCAATCATCAATCTATGAATGGCAAACAACCCAAATTTGATATCTCGAGTATACAATTTAAAGATTTGTACCTCAGGTGATGCAGACAATAGAATATCGTCAGCCTTGAACGACAATTGCGTCTGAGTATCATCCATCAATGTAACCCCCATCGATGTAAATTTCAATGGCACATTGAATAAATTGTACACCTCCACTTCAATGAAATACTCATCACCTGGAGTAGCATCATTCGCATTGACAAATGGTTTCACTTTTGCTTTGAAGAAATGATTCAATGGATACAGCAATGGCTCACTCAACCCCTCTCCACAATTCTCGTCAATCTTGTTGAACAACTGAGCAACATGTTTGGCATTACGTACCAACTTGTATGAATTTATTCCCACACAATCACCATCGCGTTTCACCAAACACGCAAGTAAATTCAAACAAGTTCTCAACACCTCTGCATCGCCACCATCTACGCCATCTTCACCACTTTTCTTGCTTTTGTCTCGTAATTTCTCAACACAACCAAGATAAATCTCAAGCAAAACGCCACCTAGAAAATTCCAGCTATTCATAATAAAGTAATCATATGAATTCTGCAACGTATCCAAACATTCTTGATAATTGCCTTGATTGTAATTGAGTATGGCTAGGTCTAACGACAAGATGTCAATTGATTTAACTCTATTACATTTAACAAAATCACCAATTATATCCTCAGTTAAGTTAAAATAGTAGTCAACAAATGATTGTTCATTTTTCACAATTTCCATCAATTGGTGGTTCGTCAAGGTGGATTGGATGGAGCTTACTTGTGTTGTATCATCATTTAGATTCACTTCTTCAAATGTACAGTTTCCACGTAATCCATCAATTTCAATACCATTCAGTTTAGCAATCTTGCCAATTACGGTTCGTTTGAACAATTTCAACTCGGCTTGCATTTCCAATACATCAATTAATGGCACAACATCGCCATCTCCATCACGGCCTATACCACCAGCATCGTTATTATCGTTTACTGCGTTTAACAATTGATGCACAATAGGAATTCGCAAGAATGAATCAATGAGCAAATACACAAACTCATGACTATTATTGAAGTGCGAATCATTTAAAAACAACATCAACCGTTGATAAAGTCTTGAAATGTGTTTTGATGCAAGTGAATTTGACACAGCAGTACGAGCCAATTCTTGTAAAATGTAAGATTCATTAGCAAAAATCAAACTCTTTAACTGCACGAGATTAATCTCCTCATCTGAATTGATCAATTGTTGTTTTAAATTTTCCTCATTGATGAATTCATTAAATTTGAAATTGGTCAAAGACGACGCATTCAACTGGAGCTCATGATTAAACTGGCCTGGATTGTGACTTACAAGATTATCCAAATCAACAAGCAACTCTTCATTCACCACCAATGCATCTTGAAGTAACTTCATATCTTTTAATAGATTGTATAGTTCTAATTTAGCAGCTAGGCTTTTGATACCATTGCTTTTGCGTTTATGAATCAAATCATTAAACATGTGATATCGATCAACAAATGCACTCAGAAGTAACTGTCTCAATTGAATCATAAATGACGCAAACAAATCTTCATCCAGAACTTGTTTCAATTTGAATACCCTTTCCATGTTGTCACTACTGCCAGCTCTTGCAATGCTGGTGCCACTGCTGCTACTACTATTGTGCCCTGGCAAAATCGTCTTCATTTCCTTCCCCTCAGGCCCAAAATCATTCATCAACTTGTCAAAAAACGAGCTCTTGATAATCGAAGACAGTCGATCTTTGCCATCCAGTGGAACATACAACACAATCATCCACGAACAATCATTTGTCCTTAATACCAAGTTTTTCAACCATTCACGAATCAAAGGACGTACTTGGCCACGGTATTTGTCCAAAGAATCCACTTGGACAAAGATGAGCCGGACATAGGTCTTGATATCATGAGTAGTGAGGTGGTGATGGTAGTCTGCCTTTTTGGGAACTTCTTCAACGAATTCAACGTCGAGTTTAGGGATCGTTTTCATCAGTTGGTTGGACTTGAATCGAACATGGAGATTGGTTAGTGGTAGTCGTTTTGAAATGTCATTTTGGATACGCGGATATATACCAAACGGATCATAGTACCCAATTTTAACTAGGTCTAGTCGCGCAGGGGCTGTACTGTCCATTGGAGTCGTAGAGGAAAATGTTGCAAAGTTGTGGATTTCTTCTATTCATAAAAAAAAAAATATCAAATTTACGCGACATATACAAAAACAGACAATACTAAACAAGCATCTACTCTAAAACCAAGGCAATTTGGTGTTCTCTTCCCAAATCAACTGACCTTTTTTCAACTGTTCCTCTTCTTCAGGATTATTAATCAAGATACCCGACCGTGATGAATTCTCCAACCTAGTCTCCGTGCCTGGCCACAACTCAATCAATTTTCGTCCAACATTATCACTAATCTCCAGTTCCCATAGCTTAACATTGATGCTAGGTTTGCCAAGTATTGGATAATGGACCAATTGATGAATTGCCAATTTGATCAAATTCAAAACTATCTCATCTTGAGCTTCTTTATCAAATGCAACCGCTTTTAAAATTGTCGCATAGTTTGCATCACCATTTTCTAACCAATCAATTGTCCAAACGATAAATCCAGCAATTTCACCATTGGACAGTTTGATCTTGAGTCCAAATATCTTTGGTTCTTGAGCAAAACTATCCTTGATAGTTTCGTATTCGTTATTGAAATCGATGGTGTGGCCCTTTGGTTCATGGAACAACTTATGGGTAATGAATTTTGCACGTAAATGAAACCAATCGATTAAATCAGAAGTAGGTTTGATTGATACACGCGTCTTGTGGTCTTGTTTCACCTTAGCGACCATTTCTTGTTCGAAATGGACTCGGTATTGACGCATCAAATCTTGAAACTGATGATATTCAACCAACTCGTAATCCACTTGGGGAGAATTGCCCGATGTACCAACTTCTCCCTTGAGAGGGATATTGATCAAGTCAACAGGGAAAGATTTAAACCCATTCTTGGCGTAATATTCCCCAATTTCAGAATACAAAAACATGAACCCATCGGAACCAACAAGGTCACGTTTAGCCAATTCAACCAACTTGTTAACCATGATTCTAGCATACCCCTTCCCACGTTGTTGTGGATAAGTGAATACACCACCAATGCATCCACTAAGGACGTTGGTCTGTTTCACATGACCCCTTGCATCTTTGTCGTATTCAAATTTCAAACTATCACGAACAAGTAACTCAATAGAACAAAGTGGCTCATCATCATTATCACCATCATTGTAGCTCGATTTCAACATGTACACATACAACTTGTTATTCCCCGACGAGGTGATTTTTGATTTACTCAAAACGTATTCTCTCAAGACATAATCTTTTTCTGACAAGCATCCTTTCCAAGCAAGACTGTTTTGAAATCTAGTGAAATCAATGATTTCTTGGTCAGTTAAATGGACTAATTTAAATTGTTCAGAAGTGGTGGTGGTGGTGGTGGGAATCAGTGAAGGTGACATTATCGATAATCGCGGAAGTGGTTGCTGTTATGAGCTCAAAGTTTGTCGAGGTATCTCTGGTTGATATATTTATTCAAAACAACTTCAGCGGCCACGTGTGGAGATCTATCCTTGTTTCCTGATGCCGTTCATGTCTTTTTCCTCTTTTTTTTTTCCTCTGTAGAGTGTGTGTTGTGCACTCTGTCTCCTTTTTTTTTTTTTTGTTGATTTAGTTGTAAATCCACTAACGTCAACCCATCGCGAGGTTTTTTGGGTGTGGTTTTGCAATTTTGGTGATGATTTTGATATTCGCTTTGTTTTCTTTTTTCGCGTTTGTCCACTAACGTTAAGTACTCGCGGTGGCATAATTAAGCGGGATACTTTCCTAATTGGGCGGAAAGATGCGCTAGAGAGAGAGAGAGAGAGAGAGATTCAATTAGTTGCGTCTATAACCGAAGATAAGGAAGAGAGTACAATTTCAATTTAACGTTGGAATTAAAGCAGTAGCTCATAAATGAGGAAATAAGCTGTATGGACTGGATGCTCGTTCATATGTATATTGATTTCTGTGATGTATTATGTCGTTGAATGTTTTCCCTTTTCTGCAAGATTTTTCAGTCAAATTGTGGTTGAGTAGATATTTTGCTCTTGTAGACAAAAGATGTGAAGCATGTTTTATAGAGGTGAGTTCATAGGCAAGGTGTTTGGTTGAAACTCGATGATTGAGACGAGAAGATTATGCACCAATTAAGAAATTGCACAATTGTATCCACCAAGTGGAAGTTTGCTGCAAAAGTCCTTTGCAACCGAGAGAGTATCAACGAGAAACAAACACTATGTAATCTTTAATTGATTCTTTTGCTTTGCACAAGTCGACGTTATGATGACGATATGCTGTGTTAAAACGGTAATCCACAGCAACGATGTGTCAGGTTGGAAAGCTCATTGTAAGAAGAAATATATTCCATGCTATCGCACGCTTTTAATCTGATGATCTTGTGACTACGTTCACGCTAGTTCTGGCTGAATCTGGAGAACTACGAGATTCTTACATCCGGAATCTACATATAAATTTCTATGGACGTTTTGTCTTGCTTCCAACCATGTAATTCTTTAGTTTAAAAACTCTACTACGTTATTGTAATCTTTGACCAATCTGAAATTTCCAGTTGTATTACTCGGAGTTTGCTATTGATGTAACGAAGGATTGGCCGTCTTCCTTTATTGTGTAAAACTTTTTTTGTTTTTGCGATGAATTTCGCAACTTAATGAGGACAATCGATTTGCGGGGAATAAAGCCACAAAAATCGACAAACACTGTAAAAGCAATCCACACTCTCATAACCACTGGTGGTGGAAGATTCTCGTGGAGGCTCATCAAACGTTTTGTTTTTGAATGCAATGGAATCTAAGGGAGCAAACTTACATAACTTCGAACTTGTTAAAAAGAAACAATGGAGAAATTTAAAAACACGAAATCTTTTGATTTCTTATTTTAACCGCCAAGTGGGTTTTTGCAATGTAACACCGCCGGAACCGGGACTTGATTCTTTGAGTCGGGTAAAATTTCTGCGAGAAAGAAACGGAGTTCCATCTCGAGGGGGATTGCTACGAAGACAAGATACAAGCAATACACACTTTCCGTTCCTGTGGTTGCTTCTTCAACCACAGAATCAAAGTGGTACAAAAATTAGCGTCACTTTAGTTACAAGAGGTATGTTCGGTTGTTTAACTTGAATGACACAACACTTGATAATAATGAGTTTGTTTTGAAATAGTCACGAGACGACTTGTTGAAAATAATGTAAAAAATTACTTTGAAACAACGGTAAGTACATATGTCAGAGAAAGAACATAATTATTTCATAGGAGATAAGTGAAAAAAAGAAGGGAGAATTTGAGGGGAGAGGGATGGTCCAAGAGATATAATGTTCGCTTGCCTTTGGGAAGGATGATGATCTTAAAATGCCGTGTCGAAGACCAGTAAGGATGTAAGCATTTCTTTTATTTCTGTCTTCCCCCCACCCTCTCCCCACACAAGATGCGATTAGATGTACTACTACTACGCTACTATTACTACTACTACTACTATTAATAAACGGCTTTATTTTTGGTAAATTAGTTAGGTCCGGTGGTACACTATATTGAGTAATAAAGAAATAATAATAAGAAAATGAGGGGTATTAATAGGCTAGAGTAATGACCTAAAAGTATGGCTAGGTAGTAGAAGTAGTAGTAGTAGTACTAGCAGAAGCAGTGCTGGTTGAATGACCAATGCTCACTTTGTTTGCACATTGTTTATAGTTACATTTTGTTTACATTTTGTTTACACTTTGTTTTTACTATATTTCGTAGTTGATTTTTGATGATCTGAAAATTGTGGGGTAAAGATGGTATTCCTGTATAATAGCTTTGATTATCTTTAGTTTTGTGTTTTCCATAGAACAAAATTATAATATTCTTTTGCAACAGTGAAAACAGTAAACAAACAAAACAGCCAAAAACCAACCAAAACAAAACAAAACACCAACACCAACACCAACACCAAACACCACAGAGCACTACAGAACGGAGTTCACAAAGTTTTGACTAAAGACAGTAGGATTTAGTATTTAAACAATAGATAGAACAATGGAGTTAAGAAAAAGAATATTCTACTGAATGATGATGATTGTGATTGTAGCTCTGTGTTTGGTAGTAGTACATATATCCGACGAAACAAATGCAAATACTATCACAACTTACAGTTCCTGTTACGTAGTAAGTGGAAGCGGTGGCTACATACCCAAGTAGGAAGTGATGTATATGGTGAAAAGTATGCGTTTGCTGTGCTTTGCAATTGGTTGCGTGGTTACATTTTGTTTTTGTTTTTGCTAAGCTGTGGGGTATGTGTACTACACACATATAAGTGTTGCATTGCATATTGACTCGGTGGAGGAGAAGGAGGAGGAGGAGGAGGAGAACATATCTCATCTCATCTCAAGAGCCACCAGTGAGTAAGTACATCCACCAGAGAAAGTAAAAGCAAAAGTAAAAGTACTAGTAACTAATAACTAATAACTAATACGAATAAGTGTGTGTGTGTGTGTGTGTGTTTGTACATCTCATTCTATGAAGAGATTCATTTTTCATCAACAACGATAGTACTGATACTACTCCTACTACTACAGTCGAACAGGTAGTTAAAACTCCCAGAATACTTTTTTTCTTCATTACATTAAACACGTAAATACATTCTCTATAGCCATTAGTTTATATTGTTATACAACTTGTGTTTAAAAGAACAAGCAATGATATTGTAACCATATATACAATTGTTGATGAAATCCAATACTAAATCAGTAAACAACAAAACAAACAACATCAAATTCATCAAATAAAATAGTAGTGAGTCTAACATATTGTATGCTCCTTCAACTAATGAGTCATCTGTTGTATTGCTACTACTACTACTACTGGTAGCTGTAGCTGTGGTGGATTTAGATGAGAATAATGACATAATAGGCTATCGGTGTGTGTTATAATAGTAGTAGCAGTGGGTAGCAGTGCAGTGGTGGAGTAGTAGCTGTTATTGATGATTATTTGTATGATTTGATTGGTATCAAACTCAAGTGGTGTCCAAAGTACCGGTGGATTCTTGAGGATTCGTGTGTGATTATATATATAGTCTTTTCAATAGTCCTTCAGTGGAAATGTGTATATGCATTCCTGTATATAAAATACATCAATAAAAAAAACTTAAAAAAAAAAAAAAAAAAAAAAAAATTTAAAAAACTCCATAATTACACAAAGCACCAAAAAAGAAGAAGATATATTATATACAGGATACATATATCAATTGTTACACAAACTCGGGTGGTAATAATATAAAAAACAAAAGAGCATGAACGAAAATATCACATTCATCTTTAAGCAATAAGGACACACGTGACACTCTATTTCCCCTCATTTCTTTGCTGGTGGTCACACAAATGATCATCAAACCCAGCACAACAAATCACTGCACCAATACAACTCATGAGTGTTTCTATAAAATGCCCTGTACCGGATCTATTTTCAATTTGCAATAGCAATTGTTTCGTTAGAACAACAACTGTATATTTTGTTACTTGTTATAATATCAAACTAAACAACTAAAAGAATTCACATTTAAGTTATCATACAGTTGGCAAAATGATTCGAATATTATAATAGCAAACTGTTAATAATATATCAAACACTTTTTACTAATAAGCAATACAACTTGCTTTTAGCAAATTGCTCTCTTCTGCTCTTGTTACGAAATCCGTTACAATATGTAGACAAAAATGAGTGCTGACAATTTCAATATTGCAGTGCTTTTGTTGTTACATTAGTTGCAGTATCACTGTGCCCTAATTTTATTAGCAAATGTTTTAGGATACTTGAACAACCAAACCATTTGCTGGTTTAAAACTACAATAGGGAATGGAAATAAAAAAACTGTACTTTCAATGCCTTCTTTGTTGTAGCCGTTACGCACCTTCTTTTCCATTGGAGAGCCACCAGCTTCAAACGAATTTCAAGTGACATACATCTACACTCCTGTTTTAGCTCCTTACTCATTGTTCCAAATGCAATGGAAATATACCGTCCAAGTAACGGTTCCTGTTGTTTCTTGTATGTCGGACTTTTCACCTTAATGGTAAGAACAATAACAATAAGAAGAAGCTTTTCTTACTCTTCCTATTTGGGAAAGGAGGGGCAATTTGGGTTAGGTAGTGGGATGGTGATCAAAAATACAAAACAATAAGACAAAAAAACGGAATTGACACGACAATACTTTACGAGTGAAGACAGGAGGATAAAGAGTATTTGGATGCCGATTTCCAGCACTAATTGTTAATGCGGATATCACCCACTTTCCGTTTTCATTCAAGCAACGTGGGCAGTGCACTATTAGGGGAAAATCACTTTTCACCCACCTCCAACGAATCCCTTAACAATTTCACATGGGGATTCTAAATTACACAAAACATGAACAGAAAAACCGTTTTCTGCAATCGAATCCCCCCCGTCAATAAAATGGAAACCTTGATATAAACACACTCTCGAAAGCATCATTTGCATCATAACAACCTTTTACCACATTGTTGAGTATGTAACCAGATTATATGAACTACCTAGAGGCTGAGCTTAGCTCAATTCTATATCTAATTAGGTAAAAGACACACACATGAAATACCACAGTGTGTTGGCCTCCCTTTTTGTTTTTTGTTTTTTGTTTTTTTTGGCGATTCTAGATGCAAGCGAAAACACAATACGGAATGACTGAATACAATAAAACAGCCCTCTCTAAACAATAAGGAGTGTACACACTATCACAGGGGGTAAAGCGAAAAGAAAATTAAAACCGTTGATCTTAACCATCCTATGCAGATCATCCTGACAACCGTTTCTTTCCAGAAACACCGAGGAAGTTTTTGCCGTTAACATCGCCACTCCAACAGCTCTACAATCGATCCTTCTCCTTCTTTAAAGAATAAATATTATCAATTACACACAATCTATATGCAGTATGAAATCCACCCCCTTCCTAGTTCCTCCCTTTTTATTGTTCTTTTTGCAACTCCGACTTAACCCATCCTTCTAACCCACCTTTAACGATAATATCCTGTAAATTAGTACCCAACTCACCAACCTTCTGTTGCAAAATCACTTCACCATCCAAATCAGCAACAGTAACAAGGGCTTTCGTAACATCCCACTTCAAAAACCATCCTGTACGTATAGTCAACTCATTTACACCATCATACTTGACACGTAACTTCTCAATCAATTCAGGAATCTCAAGTGTTAACAAGGCATTATTGATTGAATTTCTACTGAATATGTTTCCAAATGATCCAGCAACAACCAACTTCATGCCACGTGCTAAAATACATGTAGCTGCTTGTTCACGAGATGAGCCAGTACCAAAATTGTAACCACTAATTATAATGTCATCCAGTTTGGTCTTGGTCTTGAATTCGGGGTCATAGTTTTCCATACACACTTCTGCCATTTGTTCGCGTGATATATCATCTTGGTAAGTGTATTTCCCAGGGTATATTCCGTCAGTGTTGATGTTATCGGCATTACACAAGATGAGTTCACCTTGAATTGATTTGGGGAATCCAGGCAACACTTCAACTGAAGCTTCGCTGGTATCGTCTTCACTAATTGGTTCTTCAGAAGTGGCACCAGTATTGCCACTACTCTTTGGTAAATCAATACTTTTAACAATTTCTGGTGATGCATTGACGGGCTTGCCATCAATTTCCTCGGGAGCACCAATTTTACCCAATACGGCCGACGCAGCGACAACTTCAGGTGAAGCCAAATATGCCAATGCATCCTTAGAGCCCATTCTTCCTTTGAAGTTACGATTCGTTGCACTGATCCCTACTTCGCCATCTTTTAATAACCCAGTACCCAAGCCAATACATGGTCCACATCCAGCAGGTAATGGTTTCGCGCCAGCATCAATTATGGTTTGCCAAGCACCAGCAGCTTCAGCATCCTGTTGCACTAATGAAGAAGCAGCGGCAACGTAAAATTCAACATTTGGGTGCACTTTATGACCCTTCAAGACATCAGCAGCTGCTTGGATATCGGATAAACGTGAGTTGGTACATGAAACCAAGTACGCCTTATTGATGGCAATATTATCTTGAGATAATTTTGACAACGGATTGGACACTTTGACTGAGTTCGGACCCGAGACATAAGGCGATAACGTATTCAAATCAATAACCAAGTGCTTGGCATATTTGGCATCCTCATCACTGGCTAAACTTCCTCTCCTTAAAGCTTCTATAGTGTCTTTATTGATTCTAGGATGGTTTGGACCCAATTTTTGCAACCTCCCTTCATAAAACTCAATCAACTTGTCATCAATGGGGAACAATCCACTCAATGCACCCCATTCAGTAGTCATATTAGCTATAGTTAATCGATAATCAATAGGCAAATTCTCAACACCATCTCCAACAAATTCAATAGCATGATTTAATACTTCATCGTTATTGAAAACTCCACACAATGCAACAATAATATCCTTACCAGTGACCCCGTTTTGCAAGTTCCCCTTTAATTCAACTTTGGCTACGGGTGGGATTTGCCACCATGTTTGGACAGTGGCCCATATACTTGCGGCATCAGTACGCACAATTGGTGTACCCAATGATCCAACACCACCATAGGTATTACTATGTGAATCTGAAGCCACCGTCAAGTTTAATGGAAACGCATATCCTTCTTCAATCATGATTTGATGGCCAATTCCTCTTCCAGCAGGATAGAAATCGATACCTTGCTCTTTGGCAAATCGTTCAATATTGGCATACTTGGCCAAATTCTTTTCCGTCTTATTTTGCACATCATGATCCAAAGTACACACAATTTGACGATTGTCTTTGACCCTTTTGGCACCCAATCCCATGAATTTTGTCGCTACTGGCCATGAGTTATCATGTGACATACAATGAGCTGGCTTGATGGTGACATAATCACCAGTGTGGACTAGCTTGTTTGGAGGTAAGTTGACAGCATATTTTTGCACGATTTTCTCAGTCAAGTTCTGACCACTGCGTAATGGCGTGGAAGTAGATATAAAACGATGAAGGTGTAGCCTCATTGTTGGAGAGAGTCTATAGTTGAAGTTTTGTTTTGTTCTTTGGTTGAGTAAATGGTGAAAAATTTTTGGTGCTTGTCACACAGATTCAATTTCCTTATCGAGAATGCTACTTTATATGCAGGATATGATAAAACTTTTTTTTTCCCTTTCTTCATCAATTAGCCGCGAATGAGTCACACACGCTTCCGTTTAGTAATCACTTAATACATTGGAATCTATTGGAGAACCACATACAATGCGGCTTAGTAAAAATTTGGACAAACTACCTTTGATATAAGGTAGTGGACTAGCATGTCCTAGAGCTTTTTCCAACTGCCTGCCAATTAAAACATCCAACTTTCTATTGTACTAAAAACATTTAACAAAAGTTTATAAAGTCTTATACAAGTTAAAGTATCATCTTCTAATATCAAAGCAAGTGGAATAAGTGTGATTACAATATCGTCTTTTATCATATATAAACCACCTCCAACATTAAGCAACAAAGCACTAATCGTTGTTAGATTATGACGGGTTTTGACTCGAAAAAAATACCCCCTGAAGTTGTTTAAATGTAGGGTCACCAACACCACTCGCAGTTCCAAACGGCGGGATCCTAAAAAAAATAAAATAAAAGGTCGCTAGTACCCAAGACATGTATGCACATTGTATTTATTCTATTGGTTAATTTTATCAAAAGTTTTAACGTACCATATACATTTCATCCCATCGTTATACTTTTGATATACTTTTCATATATAGCAATCAACTTGATATTACATCTCATACTTTATGACACTATCTTAGGATTTGCTAGTATTATTAAAAACATCAAGGTGTAAGAGGCTCGATTTTAACTCCAAAAAGTCGTAACACAAAACAACAAGCCTAACTCTTTCTCATAAAATAGTAAAGGTAAAAGTAAATTGTCATGCATTTGTCCCTTCCAACTGGTGACGCCCCGTTTTTTCCCTTCTAAAGTTATGGTATAGAATAAAAGCGGAGGAACTATCCTTTGATATATTTCCACCATTAACCAATATTTGTATGATGAAAATTTCTTATCAACAGATTGTAAATCCAAAAAAAACTGGAGATAAGCAAAGCACAAGCAATTACACTGAATTTGGGACAAAAAAAAAAAAAAAGAATAACCAAATAAGAGCAAACGGTCATGACATAACTCGAACTTGAATAGAGAAACACGAGAAGAAGAAAGGAGGAAGGAGAATATTCTTAATTTCTTAACTTTATTTTTTTTCTTCCCCTTGAAATTAAAAGGATAGCCTCTTGTAGAAAACAGATATTTTGTGACACTGATTAAAAAGGAAAATTAATTCAAATTACACAAAACTTAGTGGGAAAATGTAAAATCCTTTTGGAAAATAGTGTCAGATTAGTTTTAGTCAATGTGTAGCTTGATTTCCAGTTCAAAGATTATAAACCATTGGTAGCTATCACCATATTTAAATGTGAACCATAAAGAGGTAACGTTCAACCATCAAGGTTCGGCGTGACCATTTCTTCAATGTAAACTTTAATCCCTAGACTCCGAACTTAATCTTGATACTAACCATACATAATATCCAGTCACATGACAAATTGCACCCATATGGCAAGATCAATGTATAGCTCTATTAATTTTTTTCATCCAATGCTGCTTTATTGCTACTGCGAACCCATATAAGAACCACTAAACCAATGGTGAGGAATGTGTTTAACCAACCTGACCAATGGGTAAATTGTACATTTATAAATTGTGCTCTCTCCACTGTTTGCATCAAAAGTATTGATTCATATCTTGCTTGAGTATCTGCAGACTGGGTTGGCATATGATCTAGTTCCTTGAATATATTGGATATAAGCCAAGAGCCCCCGACCGCTGCACCGAGACCATGTATAACCAAGGGCATAATCCAGATCACCAAAGTTGATTTCTTAAATGCGGAAACGACTTTATCCGGTGATCCTATGTCAGGGTTGGGTGGGGTTGCCGCCAATCGCTTCTTAGTCTTGAAGTAAAACACTATGGACAACAAGATCCAAATAAAGTCAAGTAAAAAATTCACACCATTCAAGATATTGGCAAAACTTTCTGTCGCAATTGTGGTCCAAACTAAAGGGATAGTGCCTGGTGATTGGATGCAAATCATTCCGATAATCATTATAGAGAGATTCACCGCGAACAACACAGTCGTCTTTAGAAACCAATCACGCGGGAATTTCCTATAACTTTGTGAATCATCATTGTAGTAGTAAACGACACCAAGTCCCATTGCAAAAAGAAGAGCTACGTACTGGTCAACAGCTTGATGGATATTCGTGGCGAGTTCCGAAATGAATGGTAAAATGGCCATGATCGAAACCGATTTGTACGGTTCAATCAAGTAGTTTTGCAGGTATAATTGAATAAAGTAGATTGTATACTCCACAGTAAATGGGATTAAAGTTAAGAGTACAACCGTATTCGTGATGGCTTTAACAGAACTCAAATTTTGTGAGCCTTTTGCATCCTTAGTCTTTGTAAGCTTCATCAATGCAGCAAATATACCCACCAAAAGTACCAACATCCACTTCAAACTGTTATAATACAAGTAGCCGGCGTAGTTTAGATTTCCGTAATACTTTTTAAAATGTACTGGCAACACAAAATTTGGAACATTGACAGGGTCTGGTGCAATATAGACACAATACATTCCGGAATCTACCACAGGAAATATAATCTCTTTATCTATGATCCCACTCCAGAAATTAAGTGAGTCAAGAGAATGCCCCTCAACGGTGTCGGTTATGAATTGACCTTCATCGTTCAACATCTTGAGGTACAACTCCGTCTTGTTTTGAGGGTATAAATTAGTGAAATTCTCAAATATAGGAACCGATGCAAAGTTGACGATATCATCATAATTGAATATCAAACCAGGAATTTTGTAGTCAGCTATAATTTCATTTACAAGAAGTTTGACATATGAGCCGTCATTATTGGGTTTTGCTTGAACTCGACGGCAAATGGCACCGCTGTCATTAGTGAGTACTGTGAAGTTTCTGCCAAGCACGGAAACAAAAAAAAGACACAAACTTAAGCAATTGCTTAGCAAAGTCATCTCTGGGGTCTAATTTGTTTTTGATGCAATTTTCAAGAAAGAAAACTGAACCCAATTGATTCTCAAAAATTGAATTTTTGTGACTTCAAGGTCGGCTCTCCTGATTTGTCAGCGGTGACCTTAGCGTCCAAACACAAAACCACAACAAAACGGACAATAAATTGAAAACATTTTATTGCTAGTGAAACAAAAATTGCGCGTATTCTTCCATTTTTACAAACTAGACACATGCAAATGCTATACGAGCTTCTAGCATTTGCAATTGCTTCATCGTATGTCTTTGCGATCTACTTTAGGCAGCCAAGCGACCTAAAAAGCAAAGATCGTAATGACATCAGTGTGATTAGGTATAGATTGCAGCGAGTCACATTACTCTGTGTTGGACTCGTTATCCTTGTTCCATTGTTGGTTCCAAGAACATTTAAGGACAATATACGACAAATTGGCATTATCCCAAGCCTCACCAAAAGTGGCAGTATTTCAACTGATTTTATCAATATTGTGTATTCACTTTGTTTCATCAACATCTTATTTGCATCGTCGATATTTCAAATCTTTGTGGAAGGTTATCAATCAACGATCCAAAACGTATTCACCACGCCAATGATCTATAACTTCAGAGACTATATTTTTGCCCCAATTACAGAAGAACTAATATACCGTGGTTTGGTACTTTTAGTCGTGTCCAAGTCATGCCCCAATTTCATCAAGTATACACCATATTTGTTTGGTATTGCTCATTTCCATCACGCTTTACAATTGTATCGTAAACAGACACTGAACTTGTCGTGCATAGCTGTGTCAACGTTGTTTCAATTCACCTATACGTCGATATTTGGATACTTGGCCAATTGGATATATTTCACAACTGATTTCAACCTTTGGTGTCCAATTCTTGTACATCTGTTTTGCAATTTCTATGGATTTCCTACATTGACAATTGATTCAAAAAGACCCGTGGTGCATGCTGTTTACTACTTGTTGGTAATAGGTGGAATTTGGCATACATATCTAGAAATCGCTAGATGAGAGGAGATGGCAGAGGAGAGTGCCGCAAAATGTCACTGCACAGGGGGTTAAATTACGCGAGACCATAATTCTCCACAGATGTGATAAGTTCTCGACATGGCAACTATTTTTGGCTAAGTCAGCAGTAAAAGGTTATGATAGTGACTCCCGTAAATACTATTTTGCTTTCCGTTGCTATCTGAAAAACGAGATGGTTCACTACAACGATTTTACACCATCAACAATGCCAACTGCAGAGGTTATAAATTGGAGTCTTCAAAATGTAGAGGCTGTAATGAATTTATGAAATATATATCCACAATTAACGAGACATGCCCTTAGTATACTCCCCGGTATTCGATTACAAGCCGGGTTTACTATCTTGCTTGCTGATACCGTCGTCGAGTGTCCTCAGTTTGATCACACAGACACGTCCCCAACGTTACAAATTTTTTTTCTTTTTTTTTTTTTTTTTTTCTCTGTCGTCTCTCCTTTCCAACCAAAACAGAACAAACAACACAGAAATTTAAAGTTGATTTGTCAAGGAACCACCAAACACCAAACAATTGCCAACTACACTTTACGATTCCTTATAACCAAGGTAGTGCTACATTTTACACAGAATCACTTTTAAACACACCCTATTCACTCATTTAATATCATACAACTGAACTACACTGAATCACCCCATTCATAAGCTGCACACACACACACACACACACAGTAAAGCTTCCACTAAACTTGTACATACTATCCCAAATTTGGACCTTTTCCTTACGCATGACTTAATTGATAATGTATCTGCCCAACTCGTCATTTCAAAATGATCCAAATTATGAATCTGCAGTACAGGATATCGAGCAGGAGAAGAAGATGGTGGCTGCTTTGAAACGATTGTCAATTGGAAATCTAATGCAGTACGATCCTGATCTTCCACCAGGTTCAATGGTTGATATAGATCCATTTGCTGCGTCAAGCCATTTGCAAGCAGGAAGTGGAGAGTTTTATGATGAAGATTTAGTCCCACAGCATACAAGACATGCTCATACACATAATTCCTCTTCCAATTTATCAACGTCGAGCTCGACGCCGAGATCGCCATCGAAATCACCATCCAAATCACCATCATCATCCACATCTCCACAGAGAGAAGACGCCTACGAAAAAACAACTTCTCCAATCAAGAGTGCCAGCGCAAGTCCAATTCGTAATCAAAAGTCTCCCTCATCACATTTACATGCACCTTCGTCATTCAATGGCAAATCTCCTAGTCCAAGAAAACGATACAGTTTGTCCATGGATAATGATAGTATCTTGACTACGGATGACGAGTTTTTTGATGCTGCTGAAGATCAGATTTATGATGCATCAAATACAATATGGGTCCCAGCAGAAATGCACCCTCAAGTTAACCCAGATTCCTTCAAAACATTAATCAAACATCAAGTGGAAGAGATTATGGATCGTAATCTTAAACGAAGATCAACTATATCGAGGCGATCAACCCTATCTCGTCAATCATCCATCACTGATCATGAGGAAGAACCTACAACTGTGGTCAGAGTTCCCAAATTTGTATCACAAGAACCTCCACAGCCAAGTCAAGAACCACAACAGCTGTCACTTTCAAAAACACCCTCAACTCGGTCATCCAAGTCTGCATCGCCACCAAAGGATCCGTCCAAGCGTGAGTCATGGTATAACAAGCAAAAAAGGTTTTCAAATCCTTCCTTGAAAGAGCTAACCACCGAGTTGCAACAATTGTCAAAGATGGCGGGAATGGATAAAAGTGATGCTGTAACAATTGCCAGAACTTTGTCGTCGAACTCACTAGGATACACTGATGTTGAGAAATTGGCATTTGATGAATTAAATCACTCACCACCACACGGAGATGCTAATGTGACGTCGAGTACTTTGCATTTGCAGCAAAGATTGCAACAACAATTCAATCAGTCATTGGAAGGTGATGCAGTTGACGAAGAGGAGGATCAAGAAGAACTTTATTCCGGCACTTTACCCATCCAAGGTTTACCTCATGATTTTGCATTAAAAAGGAGTAGGAGAACTGATTATAGGAAAAAGGATGCTGAGCATTCGGCTCTGCCAGACCAACTGCCATTGAGTAAAAAGCAAGGCCAGCACCAAGGGGACCTGCCTATTCCAAGGGGGTACAAAACGAGAGATTCACGGTTGTTATTTAGTTATAAGAAGATGAACGATGAACAACCGCCACAACAGATATCAAGCAGACAAGTATCACCGTCATCTCAGCAACGTGATGCAATCTTGAGTAACTCATTATCCAGGGAAGAGTACCCTGGTAGTCCATATACTCCTAGAAGTCTAAGCAAAGAGAAAACACCATACAGATCGAGTGGACATCCGAGGTCACATCAACAAGATCCTTATCATTCTAACAGGCAAGGACAAGGGCAGCAAGAACAACGGACAGCATACAAGCAAAGGCGTGGTAATACTCAACCAGATGATTTCTCATTCGATCAGCAGCAGTACCCACAACAGTATCCACAACAATACCCACAGCAACACCCACAACAGCAACGGCAGCGCAATGACAAATATTTACCGACCTTACCACAGAATAGACAGCAATACCCAATGTACCCTCAAGATAGTCATCGCAGTCAATCAACATACCAGCAAGATAGTCGATACGCAGAACCACGCACCTCTGAAGCTCGCAATTCTCAGCAAAGGAGTGACCACCATCGTTTGCGTGCCCAACCTCACATTAAACCCGTTGGATCTCATCATCAATTCAGACCAGAGAAGAAGCTCACGTCGGCGTCAAATACCAATATCAATGATTTTATGATCGATACCCCCACAAAACGCTCAAGAAACCATCATCGCAGTCACAAGAGAGATGAAGTTGCACGTTATGCATCACAAAGACCACAACCCGATGTACCGATGTTGTTTCCAAGTTCGAAAGATCCAGAATTTGTTAGGGGACAACAACAGAAGCAACAGCAACAGCAACAGCAGCAGCAACAACAACAACAACAACAACAGCCACGTCATAGATCGCGCCAAGTTGCACGACCAACGGCTTCTGTCCCCGCGAGGTCGAAACAATTACATCAGAACTTAGATTTACTTAGGTCGGAAATCAATGAATTTAAAGAGAGTTTGAACAAGGGGCATAGTAGGGAGAAACAGTTACCGGGAGAGCTAACACCGCAACAACAGTCACGTCGTCCACAGCAACATCACCAGCGGGATTTGCCCCGGCAACCACAAGATCATCCTAAACAACAACCGAAAAATATATCCGAATCCGATCTCAGTTTCGATGTTAGTTACCAAGACTTGTCAACCGACGATCCATTGGGAATTGAAAAGGAAGCTTTACTTGAATTGGGAAGGAGGAAGGAGGATCACGTTACTTATGGCGATGACATTATTGAGTGGGATGGGACAAGCGAGGGTGAGTTACAACCACGTGAGCAATCCACACCTGAGCATGAACGTCCGCTCAAGGAATCTACCCCTGAGCATGAACAGCCTTTCAAACAATCTACCCCTGAACATGAACCACCACTCAAGCAATCGACACCCGAGCATGAGTTACCACTTAAGCAATCCACTCCTGAACACGAACTTGTTAATGCCAATGATGACTTGTTTGCCAACATACCTGAAGTTGACGATGATTTTTCTGATTTGGAAGACGAGCGTATTCTTGATTCTCCAGCGATGGCTTCAGGAGAAGAGTATTACAATGGATTCTCCAATGAGGAAACAGCTTACAATGATGGGTTTGACTTATCATCGGGTCAATTTTCCACCACTGATCAACCTGATGAGGAGAGACTACATGAACCGTTTTTAAAAAATTACTTTCAAAGTGACTCGGATTCCTCATCTCGCGTCAAAACTACTTCCAAGCCAACCAAAGTCAACACCAAACTTTTCAATAAATCCAATGTTCAGATTATTGATTCTGACAATTATGAAGAGAAAATGGGTCTCAAAAAGAATAAAAGTAGATCCGACGATTCCAATGCTAAGAATTTGAAAAAGAAAAAGAGTTTTGGCATATTGTCTAGTGGTAATTTGACTCCGCCAACTTCGAGTGAACATGATTTCGACGATGATAAGAAGTTGAAAAAGAAAAAGAGTTGGAATTGGTTAAGGGAAAGGTCATCGAGTTTATCATCGATTGATTCAGCTCATCATCAGCAGCAGCAACTGGCCCTTGGTGCAACTGCTGACCCCAAAGTACCTGGACCAGTTAGATCATTTTCTAATCCTGAGCACCAAAGAACAAACACCGATGAAAGGGAGAATTCAAATGCGCCTAGAAAAGCATCACTAGAGCATGAAGATGTTTCTTCACTTCATTCAGATAAGGAAAATGTGTTGTCTAAATTGTTCAAGAAGAAATCAAAGGCCAATTTGTCTAGCACAAGTGTTAACTCTGTACATTCACACGATAGTAAGAATTCAGGTGTTACCATCAATTATCACGACCACATTGATGACTCCAATGAGCAACGAAGCTTGAAGAAGAAAACAAGTGGGTTATTTAAGAAACGATCAAAGACTAAATTGGTCGAGCATAATAAGAACTCAAGGGCACGTTCATCGTCATTGTCGAGACAAGATCCACTGGTGACTTCATCGTTGAGAAAAAACAGTGTTGAAGTAATACTGCCTCAATCGAGCACCAAAGGTGATGCCGTTGCTGCAGAGGAGGAGACAGAAGTTCCACTTTTACATGAATTGGATCCGCAACGGTTCAAGTTGGATAAGGACTTAGAGGAATCAGGAGATGCGCTTGCATCATTCACCGACGGGGACGATGTCCCAGTTAGAGTCAATATGGGGCAAGAGCCAATGGATGTCGATGATGATCACAAGTTAACCAATCTTGATGTCAACAACCTAGACTCGAGTGACAATGCATCTGAAGTCGGACTAAAGAGTAAGAAGCTGACAGTTAAGAAACATAAACGTTACCGTCATAGAAAGAAGGAAAAAGAGTTAGACTCAATCAAGACTGGAGGTGACGCGAATGAAGTAACTGCTGTCAAGGATCAAAGTCAAACCCCATCACAAGGAAATGAGCCACTCAAAACTATTGATCAAGACACAAAGGAAAATGGTACTACTGCCACTGCAAATGACGAGGCTCTAACCAAAGAACAACAACAATTGCAAAAAATTGACATTCAAGAGAAACTAAAAAAGTCAATCAAACGTACTTCAAAAGCCAATCAACCTATCGAATTTACTGACTCAGCATTTGGATTCCCATTACCACCACCATCACAATCCACCATAGTTATGCTCGATTATCGATTCCCTGTTCATGTTGAACGTGCAATTTATCGATTATCGCACTTGAAATTGGCCAATCCGAAAAGGTCCTTAAGAGAACAAGTATTGTTGTCGAATTTCATGTATGCTTATTTGAACTTGGTTGATCATACTTTGCATATGGAGCAACTGATGGGTGGCGGTGCAGAAGATGAAGTAGAACAGGAAGAACAGGAAAGAGGAGGAGGAGCGAGAGGCGCTGGTGAAAATGGAGAAAACGATGATGGTGATGACGAAGAAGGGGACGAGACAATGGTTGATCTTGAAGGAGAAGATGCGGATGCAGAGGAGGATGCGGATGAAGAGGAAGTGAATGTTCTTGATGATTTTGGTACTGATGGTGGAGTGGATGATGATTTTGGTGAAGATATAGTTGACGGTGATGTTGTCGTTGGATTTTCTACCAGGACGCACCGTAGTAGTGGTGATGATGATGATGATGATGACGAGGTAGAGGAAGAATTGTTGCCGAATGAAGAAAGGATTCGGATAACTGTATAGACGCAAACACTTTTCAGGATGTTTAAGTAGACGATTAATGACACATTTCGGTTTGAAGCAATTGCAAAAGTGGTACACTTTAAAGCATTTGGTTACGAAGAAAGGAGATGAAGGTGCTGGGAATTCGTGTAACACCAACGTCGACTTCTCACGCCCAATGACAGTAAATGGGATAGATCAATGCCGTATCACATTTAAATAAGGATCATTCAACTAAATACTAGTCAATGGGTAAGTTCGGGTAGTCTCCGTTTGGATACCCCTATTTTCTATCGAAATGTCTCCATTTACAAATTCGCGACACGACATGTTTCAAAGTTTCTTTTTTTTCCTCCATTGTTCTTAGTAGTCTTCGGCAAAAGAACGGATATTGGAATTCCTTTGCACGCAGCAATTGGTTCATACTCTGTCCAATTATTTCTTCCAACTTGATTGTAATACCTACTATCAATACTGACTGGAGCGCTCTTTATCAATCGAAGCTGCTATTAAAAGGAGTTTGTCTCAACTGTTATTTGCATATTTTTTTTGTATTGCATTTAACGTAGGCTTTTTTGGCAACAATTACACGACACTCATACGCGAAAAAGAAAAGTTTGATAGAAATCTTAGATGCAGCTGATGCATTAAAAAATCACCTTACCAAACATTGAAAGATCCGTACCACTCCATTGTTGATACTTTCTATCCATCATCACAAACTTATATATATATATATATATATACGTCCCCCTTTATACCCAATATCTATACCAGACAAACTACCACACAACCTATACAAACAACACTATTTTCACTTTTAGTCACTCACTTTTTTCACAACACAGCCTTATAGAAAAAATCTCCCTTTTCCACCATGAGTAACAGGAGCTTACCATTGGTTGCTGCATCAGAAGTAGCCAAACACAATACTGAGAAAGATTGTTGGGTTACCTTGTACCAACGTAAGATATACAATGTCACCTCATTTCTCGATCAACATCCTGCTGGTGGCGATATCATTTTGCCATATGCTGGTAAAGACGTTACTGAAATCATGGCTGATATAACCAGCCATTCGCACTCTGAATCAGCTTATGAGATGTTGGATGATGATATGTTGATTGGGTACATGGCCACGGAGATTGAAGAACGTGAATTGATCAACAACAAGAACAATACTCCAGTTGAAATGAAGTTGGTTACCACGACAGACTCTGATGGGAATGAATTCGACATGTACACTTTCCATGATCATTTACCTGCAATGGAGAAATTATCTATTCAAACCGATTTCAGTGAGGATGCAAAGAAGCATAAGTTTTTGGATTTGAATAAACCATTGTTGATGCAATTGTTACGCAGTAATTTCACTAAGGAATTTTATCTTGATCAAGTTCATAGACCAAGACACTATGGTAAAGGATCAGCACCATTATTTGGCAACTTTTTGGAACCAATTTCATTGACTCCATGGTGGGTGGTTCCATTAGTTTGGTTGCCACCAAATATGTACATCTTTTACGTTGGATTTGTTAATCAATCACCCATTATTGCATTGAGTTTCTGGGTTATGGGATTATTTGTTTGGACCTTGGTTGAATACTTTTTACATCGTTTTGTTTTCCATGTTGATTACTTGTTGCCCGATCATCCATATTTCTTAACTTTACATTTCCTTTTACATGGTGTTCATCATTACTTACCAATGGATGGTTATAGATTAGTTTTGCCACCGGCATTGTTTGTTGTCCTTGCTTACCCTTTTTATAGGTTGGTGTTTGCTATTTTCCCATTCTACATGGCTTGTTCTGGTTTTGCTGGTGGTACTTTAGGTTATATAATGTATGATGTTACTCATTACGTGTTGCATCATACTAAATTACCCAAGTTTTTACAAGATTTGAAAACTTATCATTTGGAACATCATTACAAGAATTATGAAATGGGATTTGGTGTCACTAGTAGATTTTGGGATGTGATTTTTGAAACCGAAATTCATGATACTTTTGAAAAGAGGGCATAGAGGAATTGAGTTTGAGGATGTAAAGAAGGATTTGCTCTCTGTGTTTTGGATGTGCATGAGACACCCTTGATAATGATTTATGTTGATTTATGTTGATTTATTTGGTTTTTTTTTTTTGCTTTTTTATATTTGGTCTTGGAGATAGATAAAAGGGAAAGAGATTCTGTTTTGTATTTAAAGCCTGCCGAAGCTAGACAGAGATAAATAAGTAGCTACTTAATAATTGTTTTTTTTTTATGGAAGTGATGATTAAAATTTGATTGTGTATGACTCTTGTAGTTCCTTTTGTTGTTGTAGTAGTCGATGATGTCTTTGTTCAAAATCGGACTCGGGTTGATTCCTTTCTTCGTGTGAGCTGCTCAGCAACAGTTCCTCGTCACTATGTTCTACTTCATCATTTTTCCTTTTACGCTTATTCCCTTCCTCACCAATCATATTGAGCATATTTTGCTTCAATCTTGATTGAAAATTGACTTTATTATTAAAATCACGCATATAATTCTTTGCTAATGCCTCATAAACCTTCTGTCCAGGACCAACATACTCATCTCGTAACGAATACAAATATTTCTCAACGTTAAACCCGCCATCATCAGTAACAATTCCGTCACGGATTGCTTCTTCTTTTGCCTCATCATTATCAAATTCGTAAACATTATGTACATTCTCAAAAATTTCTTCACAATTATGCAAGAGTTTCTGATACAATTGTGGGTTCAATTGACCTCTTTGTCGATCATTAATTATACCAGCTAGTAGTACATTTTGCCAAGTTAATGGATAGTCATTTATATGGAATGTATCAAAAATGGTATCCAACATAGAATTAAAGCGATTGGCCAACTCGCTAACAAGAAGCATGTACTTGGGAAATGCATCAGAGGTCATTGTCATCGATGAATCTATTTTACCTTGTTGTCTCATTTGTTGGATCTTGGTTCGAATTTTCAGTTCAAGTAATGAGTTTATTGAGTTCATGAGGGAAACTTTAGCCTGTGGGACGCGTTCTGTGTAGGTCACTTCAACAATTTTATTGCTTGAATCAAGTAGCTGTTCCTCGTTGCGTTCAACTTCATCATCGCCATCTTCACTATGTAAACTATCATTATTGGTATCACTAGAACCAGCGTCGTCAATTTCTGAAGAGGTTTCTTCACTCTGAGAAGTTGAGCTACTCTCCTTTCCCTGTTGCGCCGGTTCTGCATTGTCTCCTCTATTTCGATTCTTCCTCTTCTTCTTCCTCTGCCGCTTTATTCCCTGCATCTGCCAAGTTCTATCCCTCTCATACAAAACATGACCCTCATCAATGTCCCATTCATACCTCTCTTCATTCCCATTGATCAAATCATCTTCGTATTTTTGACTTGGTACTGGCACTTTATCAAACTTCTTGGGCCAACTAGACCATCGAGTCAATGGGAAATTGGGATTGATTCGATGTAGCAAAAACGATGAGTATAAATGTAGCGATAAATCATTTATGAATTCAGATTCTAGTGATTGAAGCACCCGTGAACGTTCTTTTTCATTTGACATAAATGTGGGCGGGTGGTGGTGCAATAAAGGAATTTAGATTCCAGTGATTAGAAAGATAGTTGAGATGATCATCAAAGATCAAAAAAATAATCCACAACATTCATAATTACTTACATTATGTTTTGCTCCAACCTACGAACATGAATATCCACCATCAACAACCACTGACGCACCTGTGATGTACCTAGCATCATCACTTAATAAGAAACATATAGCATTAGCAACATCATCACCATCACCAATCTTTTGCATGGGAATTCCATTTACAATATGATCATATTGATCCGATCCCAAAACCGTTTCCAACATTGGAGTCTTGATAAATCCAGGACACACTTCATTGACTCTGATACCTAATGAAGCACACCCCAATGCCATTGATTTGGTTAGTGTATGAATGCCACTCTTGGAACAATTCAAATCAACGAGATTAGGATCAGTCACTTTATGTCCAAATACTGATCCCACATTGACAATGTTGCCCAGCTTTTTAAACTCTTTCCAATAATTGATACACAACTTGTCGAAAGCAAATGTTCCACCAAGATTCACATTCACCACCTCATTGAACTCATCTAATGTTGGCTCATCACTAGCCCCCTCCCCATTGCGGCGTATCATGGCCGCATTGGCAACGACATAATCAATCCCCTTGTACTCATCCAAAGCAAAATCTACAAGATTGACATTATCTTGCCAGGAGTGAATATTGGTCCTGAGAAATCGCAAGTTGTGATGCACATTTGAATCTGGAGCTGATTCATTGATCTTGCTGACCACAAAATCAATCTCTTGCTCGTGAGCTAAATCCCCAACAACTACTTTAGCACCTTGGCGTAAAAGCTTAATGGTGGTTGATAGTCCAATACCTGATAATCCGCCAGTCACCACAACTACTTTGTTCAAAAAATTGTAAGACATTGCGGTTATGCTCTACTGTATCAGTAGTCTTTGATTTTGATGAAGATTAATATCCAATAAATACTCTATCCCTATACATATGTACGATTATGCAGGGGGAATTACCCCCGTGCAGTTGCTCTATTCTCTCAGCTGCTGCTACTTGCCATTATTGATTCACCAACTTCTGTCTCCCCTTCGTACTTGTTTTCCTCATCTTCCATTCGTATTCGTTTCCTCCTCTTTTTCTCATCAGAAGCAACAGTAAAGTTTTTCAAAATAAACTCGTCAGCCACATCACCATCCAAACGATCAAGATCCTCTCTAGGTATAAATAACGGCCATACCCATTTAGCACAAAATGCAAGGAAAAGCAACACTCCTGGAAACCCAACAGCAGCAATTGTTAAAGTGATTACAAACTCACCAACCCCGCCAATAACTTCCAATATGGTGTACACATAAAACCATTTCTTATTTGGCAATGCGTGTATATCTTTCCATACTTGAGGGCACGCAGGATCTGTTTCAATATACTCTTTATCTAAGAAAAAGTATCGAATTCGATTCGTAACTATATTGCCGTGCAATCCCGTGACCGCCATGATGAAAAACAATCCTGATAGAACAGCTTGTGGGACCAATCCGAGTAAGACAAGAAACGGCCGTGACATCATCACAAACGTCATCGCTCCTTGTAAAGTGTTTGTTAGTCGCTGCTCAACAACCGACAATTTCTTTCCATACTTGTCATAAACCACTAAAGAATCTGTATGAAGTGGAGCTTGAGGAATGAGACCATTCGGTGGAGGAATACCAATAAGACCAGCAACTCCTGTCGTTATCCCCAACAACAAGAAATCCCAATGAAACCCAGCTGGTTTCGTCAATGGGTATTCTTTTGACTGACACATCAATGAGCTCACATTATGATCAAAGTAGAATAGAAATGTCAATAATATGGCAAAAGGTATAGCAAGGAATACATCACCTACTTCAATGTTCTCCCCTGGCCAAAAATGTATAAACCATCCATGAGGTCGACGATCGCCTGACTCCGTTGGTTGAAATGATTTGGTGACTGGCAATCGTGCAAACGTTGTGCCGTCCAACTTACCACCAAAGTGTATAAATCCAGTAAAGAAAATCACAGACGCAACAACACCATAATCAGCAAACACTTTTCTCATCCAGGGTTTAAAGTAATGCAAGTAACTCCCAAGAATGGATGATCCGACACCACAAATCAACATGCACAATGCAATCATGACGGAAGCGTATCCGCTAGCTAAATCAACCTCATCAAATTGGTTGGACAAAATTTGTATTCCCTTTTGAATATAAACCATGTTTATGAAGAACCCAAAAATATCACACGAGTACAAACTAATGATTCTCATAAACGAAATGTAGTTACCAACGGCAATCAAGATGTGAAACACCATCGACCAGAGGTATACCCAGCACATGAAAGGGAAATACGGCGTTCCTCTAGGCGTCATCAACTCATACACTGTGTAACTAAAGATTGATATTGGCCCCGTCACACCAACAATACACAATGGCTGCCCTGAAAATAGTCCAAATACCACTCCTGCTATAGCACTGGACATTAAAACTTCATTTACTCCATAAGCATTATCAGTTTTGTCAAACATATCTTGGGCAAAGGCAATAGCTGGGAGCAAGTTTGAGAAAAAGATGGACAAAGTGGACGGAACGACTCTATAATTCCACGCGTCTTTGAAATCAGATTTGTAATACGGTAGTCGGGTTTTGAGATCACTGTAGATACCGTAACCGATATAGTTGACATGTCTAAACGTTAAGGGCATGGTTTGCTAAGGGACTTGTAAACGGAGGAGTTTTGCTTCGAACGTAGATAATAGATGCTCCTTTAGTATTGTCTCTTGGTTTGTGCTATATATAGTAAATCTAGGGATTTGTCATCTATTGGTTGTTTAAGCTGTGCATTTAAGAGGAGAAAAGGGAATTAATGATGATTTGAAAATAAAAATTAGGTCCAGAACGTGCGGCTTTCAAGAATATCTTTGTTGAGTGTCGCAATGATGCCAATGTCGCAACGTATTTAGCAATATCAAAAATTGTTGAGGCTGTGGGTTATCACATGATTTTCTTGAGTGTATTAAACGGAAAAAGCATTATTGACTGAGTGTGTTTACTGTATGAGGCGACACGTGGGACCAAAGCGAAAGTAATCATTGCAAATCTGTAAGGCATCTAAAAATTGATTGAATCAATTTAATGGGATAATAGCCATGTGGGTAATTTTAAACGCCGACAACTACCAATTGATATGCCGAGAAAATAGCAAAAAGGCAGTCATTTTTGTGAACTTTTTTGTACTTGAGTCTGGGGAATGAAGAGCTGGCTTATCTTCAATGATAATGGTTTAGCTGATTCATTTTGTGGCTACATTGTAGCCACGCTGTTTGCATGACTCTGTTTCTTTAGGTTAAGAAAATTGCAAACGATTATCCTTCGGGGATACACTGAAACCCTAGAAGCCAAGAGCTACAAAGCGGTCACTGAGGTATCTCTCTTCATTATGCCGTACATTGCCGTTTGAAAACCAACAAGTTCGCTTTTGTGATCCTTTTTCTCATATATTCATTTGAATTCCACGTGCTGCTCCTCAATCACCGGGATTTTGTCGATTCCACTTTCAGCGCCTGCATGACGTTGACTTACAAATGGGTCGTCTTGTAATTTTCGAGGACGGCCCCACCGCTAACATTGGTAGAGTAAAAGGTCACTTTGATCTCGCCCACTTGAAAGAACTTGATTGTTCGTTTTGTACTCACGAAACGATCTGCGTCATATTAAATCACATTTGTAAACTGGAAACCTTGTATAAATGTTGGCTGTAGGAATCACTTAATACTCCTCATCAAGGTAGCTACTTCAGTAAGTCACAAGCTGGACAATTTTTAGCTGGTACAGGAAAATGTCTGAATCCACAGATACGTTGCCATTTTATCAACCACCGCCTAGTTACACAATTGATGAGAGTACTCAAAAGACACCTCAGGTTCAGGAGAAGTCTCTGCAATCGGGACTTAGACCAAAACCCAAACGCGGGTCAGCAAACGCAACACCATTGTATCGACAAGAGTTTTGTTCAAAACGTGCTGTTTACACTGCAGGTATACACATTATTGGTGATCTTGGTGTGGGAAAATCAAGTATGATGTTGACCTATAAGAACATGGAAACAATGACTAACGATTGCGAAAAGAGAAAAAATGAATGCTATATGAAGTTGAAAGGGCCCTTGCCCAATGATATGCCATTTCTTTTGAGGGTACTGCATTCTATTGGGGATGCAGAACAAGAACAAGCTCTGAGATATTTGCTTCCTATTCCTGATGACATAGTCTTTCTTTGTTTTGCTATGGACAATCCGGTCAGCCTATTCAACGTCCGAGATAAATGGTTTCCCAGAATGAGGCATATCATGTATTCAAAAAAAGTACCAGTAATTTTGGTTGGTACGAAATCTGACAAGATTGACACATCCAATTACATGCAACACACAGGTAGAAAAGCACGAAAAGTGGGACGGGAGATTGGAGCAATTGCATTCATGGAGTGCTCACCAAAGCAAATCTCTAGTGTTCAAGCTGTATTCGATGTTGCCCTTCGGTACCTACACAGTAAATGGAGCAATGGATTGGCCAAAGTTTTTGAAAAAAGCCTTTTACCATATGATTTTGAAGATGAGGTGTTGAAACAGGATGTGTTACCAAAAAAGGTCGCGAAATCATTTCAATTGCCATTGAAAGATAAAGATTTGAAAGGGATGGAGATTCTGGGCACAAAGTCTCAAGAGCTAGCTGTGAAAAAGAACTTCGACGAATTGTCTTACAGCATAGAAAAGAAGAAGAAGAAGAAGGATAGTAGCAATTGTGTTGTTGCCTAGTTGAAGTGGAGTAACTGTTTCAGTTGCAAAATGTCTAGGAGAGTACACGAATAATCAAACTATCAAGAACAGGAAACCTGCTGCTATTTTTTGTTGAACCGGTTTCAAACCCAAAGACCGATGAAGCGTAAAACACATTTTCACGTTATGAGCTTGTTGGAGTTAAATTCACGACTGTTAATATACATTTCGCTCATCCAACACTAATACCACAACGAAAAATGTTTAGTCGTGAACACATCGAAATTGTTGAGTTGATTAATCATCGCCAAGCCAATGATTGCTAATCAAAGTGCTAATCGTAAAATTACTTTGAACCTGCTTATATCGTAGTTGCAGGCAAGATTGCGCACATAAAATAAACAGCAATTGCGCCAGCATTATTTCATTCATCGAGACAAGATCAAGTAGCAAAAGAAGACCTACCTTTCGGCAAAGAGCCCCATATGTAATAACGTTAGGCTTAAAAAGCACACTTAACGAATGAACATACATGTATGCATTTTTGCCTCGAATTATTTGCTTTGTCAAATTGTGTAATTTTTTTTTTGCATCCTTTCACAGTCAAATTCGTTGGAAACTTTTGGGATGGTTGCAACTTTTTTCACATCAGATAATACTTCGTGGAATGCAACTGATCGAAACAGAAAAACTATGATTACACTATCCCCCACCCTCGAGGGTTACAATCATTGACTTACCGCCACCTGCTCTTGATGTTATTTGCAGCCATATCAACCAACATCAAGCAATTGCACTTTCTCAAACACACTCCCATTTCAGCTACGCAGTTAAATAGAAGCTATACGCCCACATACACGTACATATTCACCTTAATGCACCGATGAGCTCCAATTTTTCAGAATCTAGCCACTTGATTTAGTTAACGAAGTTGCACAACAACGAATTAATGGACAGTGAAAGTAAAAAGTTATCTACTTTGAATTATCGTAGACCCTATTCTATACACAAAATTGCCTGTTGGTCGAGGATTCCCAAAAACATCAACAATAATAAAACCAAAAAATTCACCATTGGGCTTTTGAAGAATTTCGGAAAGTATGTAGCAGAAATGGACCTACATTATCCGATTAAAATCTTGGAAAGTTATTACCCTATCCAGTCATACGAAATATTGCGCTTTGACATTAAAATAAAAAGGCATAAACATTGGTCACTGGGATGGTCATTCAATTCGTTGCATAATCCGCTTCATGTGGAGCATGCAGATGGTGTACCATTGCAACATTTAAAGACGACACCAAATGATTTTGTCCTGAGGGTTATATCGATGCAATTCAAGAACTGCTCCCGCCTTGAGCTTCTTGATGAGGTTACAAATCTAATAGTTCTCTGGGTGTTTTTTGCATGTAGCTCTGAGAGGAATATGTAAACAAAGTGGGTCTACTAGGTGTACCTTGGAGATGTACTGCCAAGTTTTGCAAGCTTCATCTCTGATTCACTACCATGTGTTCATACTTTGACATGAACCAATACTTTCAAACAAACTATATTGAGGAATTGACGGTAAAATCTAAACATGCTTGTCTTTGGTTCCCCAGACTTGCTGCAGACTTTTCCATGTTTGATGTCGTTTAAGCTTGGCCTCAACTTCAATGTGTCTCTGTCGCTTTACGAAAAGCTAACAGACCTGCAAATACTTTAACTACATATCATCAGTATAATCAAATGAAGCTACACTACTTAAAGCAACCATCACTTGCCAATTCGCAAGAAACTTTCCTCGTGCAAGTGTCAATTGGTGGGAAAACGAGTTAGTGAAAATATTGCCCAATTACTTAAATGAATATGAGAAGCATGGGCTTTATATTTTTCTGAAATTCTTATTTGTGAATAGAACAATGCCATACTGTCGTGTCGGGCTCCATTGGATTCCAAAAAAGAAAAAGTTGGACACCATCATTGAAGAGTTCAGCCAAAAGATAAACACTTGCGAGGAGTCAAATTTATTTTAATGATCAATTTGAAAGGGTGTTCTCAGATGCTCAGTTGATGGGGTTGGCTGTGATAAAATATTTTGATTAATGTGGAGGAAATAAGAGTATCATCAACTCAATTATTAAAGCAATGCGACGAAAAGGCAGAACCAACGTGCAGGTATATACGCCAAGTGCAGGAATAGGCGGCCGATCATGAAGACAGGCCATTTGCTTCACGTCGCATCAGTTCTTAGTAATCCATTTCATAACTATCGTCACTGTAATGTCTCACTTGACTCTACTTAAAAATTTGGTATTTAATCATCAACGTCGTTGGCAGCAGCAATTTGTGCTACGCAGCTTGGCTCTTTGCAACAAGAAACTTCTTTCAGTCCTTCCTCCACCAGATCTTGAGTGTTTGTGATGAGTAACTAGGAGGGAATGGTCGTCTCTGATTGCGCTAACAAATAATGATTGTGCGAGACTCGCGATCTGCCGAATTGTTATCTCAGATTCTTTTTTGTGTTCGAAGATAGGATCTGCAAATCTAGTAGCACAATAGCATAGCCAATTCTGCGCCCATTGATCGTGACTACCTTTTATCAACGGGTTTTACACACAAGTTTTTGCTCGATGCGATCTCTTTTCTAACAAGAATATCAATACCCAGGCGCTCTTCAAACAATCAAAGTCTCACCTGAACTAAATCACAACACACACTAACATCATCTAATCCCTCCCCCAATGACTTCTACGAAAGATATATGTCCACTGTTTCCCCAACCTCCTGAATATACCTCTGCCGATACTCAAGGAGAACAACGAGAGCAAGGCCAAAATGAATCAAAGCGTTTGAAAATTTTTGAATACGACGAACCAGTTACACCAGTTTATTATCAAAGAAAGGATGAAGCACGATCCTTTTACACCGCTAGGATATTTGTTGCAGGAGATGTCGGTGTCGGTAAATCCACATTGATGCAGGCTTACATGGATTATAATGAGTCAGGAAAACAACGTAGTCGTCGTGTTAATGCTTGTTATATGAGGATGAAAGGACCTTATACTATGCCCTTTTTATTGAAATTGCTGCATGCAAGTATCAGGGGAAATATTAAGGAGCTTTGTCAACAACAAACACTTTCTGTTGCTGAGGATTGGATCCTATTATGTTTTGCCAAAGACAATCTTGAAAGTTTGCTCAATATAAAAAATATATGGTACCCCATGTTAAAACTGCTGGTGTACTCAAGAAAAGTTCCCATCATTCTCGTTGGTACAAAATGGGACAAAGTCAGCCACATACCGGAAGGTCTCGTATTGCAAGTTGCTAAAGAAATCGACGCTATAGCACTTATTCAAAGCTCATCGTGGGAAAATCGACATGTTCGTACCGTATTTGACGTTCCTCTTCAATACTTACACGAAGAATGGACAAGTGGATTGAATAAGATTTATGAAAAGAGTTTAGAACCAGAATCATTTGAGAAAAGAGTGTTGAAAGGGGAGGGGCTGGAAATTGAGTTCGGCAGGGAATGTCAAGTTTTCCCCAAAAGTCAAGACCAAACAAAAGTGGATCGGCTAAATTCCAAGCTTCTGGAACGTGAAAAAGGGTTCGGTAAACAGCACCTAACGGTAAATGCAAATGGAGAAAAACCACCGATCAATGCTCAAAAGAGGAAGAATAAAGACACTTGTGTCGTAGTGTAGGTACACTAGGATTCATTATCTAGAAAAAGGTGCTGTTGCTCTACTAACATTCAGACCTACATATTGCAGCACATTACAATTTATTCATCAAATAGTAAACTATTCTCAAAGCTTTTTCTCCCAAGGTTATTTATCCCGATGTTATAGCCTCTCTCAAGGCTCTGTCTAACAAGTCCTTGGCAATTTGATTGGTAGGTTCAATAGCAAGTGCATTATGCAAGTTTTCAATCGCTTCAGCAAACTCGCCCAACTTCATGTGAATAAGACCAATAGTGGAAGCAATGTTGGCATCGTTACCATAAATTTCTTGGAATACAGAAAGCGCCGATAACAACTTTCCCTGTTTTCTCAATACGTGGCCCAAATTGGTCATTATTGATATCCAAGTCTTTGAACTGCGATTTGCAATCTTCAAAGCTGCGTTCAAATACCATTCAGCTGATACTAGGTTGTTCTTGTGAAAATAGAGAACCCCTAACTCATTCAATGTGAGTTCACAATGCTGATTGAAATGGTAGGCATTTTTGAGATACTCTTCAGCTAGGTTGAGGTTGCCAAGCTTGACATTAGTGCTGCCAAGGAATAACATGGGCAAGTGGCTCCCAGGGAATAATCGAGCAGCATAAGCGTAAGCATTGATGGCCAGTTCATATTCCCCCTCAGCGGCAAACGTATGTGCAAACCCAATCCAAGCTTGTCCAAAGTTGGGGTTGAGCACAGTTGCCTTGCTAAAAAATTTTCGTGCTTCGCTGATTTTGTTTATGGAAAGGTTATAGGTTCCAATGGCTAACCAAGTCATGGGGCTTGATGGATGAAATTCGGCAAGTTGATGGCTCTTGTAAAAAAGCTTGTTTCTTCCACCCAATTCATATAAGCAACTGAGGTAATTAGGTAACACATCAAAGTTGTACTGATCCTTTTCAAGTATTTTTTCACAAAGATTCAAACATGCATCAAAATTGCTTTGAACATAAAGTTGATCGGTTTGACTCAACATTAAATCACAGTTGTCACTCAAATCATATTCCTCTTTGAGTATATGTTCCGCCTCATTGAACTTGTCTTGGTTCAAGTATTTACTCAACTTGGTTGTGTAAAGTAATCTAATCAAATCATCATTACTATCTACTTCATGATAATTTAACTCACTGGTGATAAAATCCCATTCTTCACTCGGCGTCATGAGATTATTGGAGATCAATTCATCAAACGCTTCATAACATTTAACATCCACTTTCAATGCTTCTTTATAACATTCTTTGGCCTTCTCAAGATTGCTTTGTGCACTATAAATCATGCCACGCAAATAGCACATCGATGCCTCTAATTTGACCCCTCCGTCATCATTCTTCATTCGGTCATCTTTATCAAATGGATTCGTTTCTCCAATTACTTCTAAAGCCTCATCCCACAACTCCAACTTGATCAAACTGTATCCTGCCAAGTATCGGCAAATGATACTTTTAGCAAACTCTTCGTTACACAACACCAAATCCTTACATCGTAGATAGTTTCCCTGGTTGAAGTAGACTTGAGCTAACCAAAATGCATCATTGGAATCGTGGGTTATATCTAGAATCTTGTCACTTAGAAACTCTGCCGTTTTGTATTGATGTTGCGTAATTGCATCGTGTCTCCATAAACGCAATCTGTCAATCGGCGTTAATATATCTGCACCGGCCAAGGAATCGTCACTTTTGCTTTGTACTGTTAGATTGTGTGATGATCTATCTAAATTGAAAAACAGTGATTTGTTGGAAGAGCTGGGGGAGTCAAATAATTTTGGTTGTTTTGATGCTGGATTGGGTGGTGTTTTGAAAACCTCTTTTCTTCGATTGAGCATGGGCGAAATGTAGAGGGTAGAATTGTGCTGCTGAGGTGTCTTTTGAGTCTGTCCCATTGCCGTGGAGATTAGTGTGGTAATTTATAGTGTAGTAAGCTACGCCTTGAGTATCTCGTGTGTTTACCTCGCGGTTTTGTTGCAAAGTAGAGAAAAAAAAAAGAAGCTCAACTCCATCTCATCTCAGGAGCCCCTAAACAACGTTACAATCCTAAAGATCTCGCAATGGCTAAGGCAAAACTGCAGGTTCAGATATTAACTCAACCCGAAGGGAAGGAGATTAAGTCAGCTCTTAAAGGAAGTAACTCAACAGTTACCACCACTACCACCACCACATCCAGCTCATCGTCATCTCGTATTCAATTTAGAATATTTGTAGGGTCTTATGAACATAACTTGTTATGCCTTTCTGTGTTTATAGACCCCTCCAACGTCAAGGAACCCATATTCCAACCAATTTTTCATTTCCAAGCGCATGCTTTATCTATCAAATCTATGGATCTTGCCAAAAGATACTTAGTCACTGGCTCAAACGATGAGCATATAAGGATCTATGATTTGCAAAAGAGAAAGGAACTTGGCACATTGTTAAGCCATCAAGGTACAATCACCGCATTAAGATTTTCTAAGGAAGCAACCGAAGACTCGGAAAGTGCATCCTCAGGTAGGTGGCTCATATCTGGATCAGAAGATGGGAAAATTATCATATGGAGAACCAAAGATTGGGAGATATTTGCAACACTAAAAGGCCACACAGACAAGATTAATGACTTGAGCATACACCCTAGTGGCCGTGTTGCCATTAGTGTATCACAAGACAAAACGATAAGGTTATGGAATTTAATGACGGCTAAGAAGGCTGCTGTTTTGAAAATCAAAGGTAAGGACCACTTAGGCCAGCTGGGAGAATTTGTCAAATGGAGTCACAGTGGAAACCACTTTGTTGTGGGATTGCAAAATCAAGTACTTTTGTACCAGACTTCTACTGCCAAAATTGCAAAGAAATTCAAGTTCAAATTGACATTGATGTGTCTTGATTTCTTGAAAATCGATGACAAAGAGTGGCTCGTGATCGGTTTTGGTAACGGATCTATTGGCTTCTATGATTTTGAAGCATTGTTGAATGACATTGGCGAAAATGCCGAAGAACATGAAAAGAAAGTTTTGGAAAATAAGGCCGAGGAAATTGAGCCAGCTTTTTCTCTTAGAGGCCACACTAATCGTATAAAAGGTATCACTTTTATGCAAAATAAGGATACTCAAAATGTTCCATTGTTGATATCGGTATCTTCTGATGGGAAGATTGTTGTGTGGAACTTAACTTTAAGAGATCAGGTGGCAGTTTACGATACAGGAGAAAGATTGAATTGTGTCGTTTGTGCTCCAGAAAGTGTCGAAAAAGTGGATACAATGAAGAGAAGGTTCGCTTCATTAGATGAGTTGAAGGGGGAAAGCCAACCTGATGTCAGTGAGTCTGAATACGAAACTGATGGAGAGGAGATTAAAACGTTGATGCAAGGACAACCTAAAAAGAAGAAGATCAAAAACAAGGGCAAGAAGACTAAGAAAAGAAAAGTTAATGTTATTCTTGAATAAAGTCTGTGTATAGATGCATATTTCTAATTTTTTGGTAATCTGGCAACGTTTTTGTCAAACAATTGTTTAGCTCTAACCCAAACTGGGGCAGTATCTCTTTCAGGTAATTGCAACAAACTTGGCATCAAATCCTTGGAAAAGAATTCAGAAGCTTCCCTTGGTAATAGACTTGGCAAATGGTCAATTGAACATACAGACAATTTAGGACCCTTTGTAGTTTTAACGTCAACAGTAGGCTCATTGAAAACAGTGGCAATTTCATATACTGGAATTGGATTATGTGGGTTGGTTGTATCAGCACTAACATCAACTATAGTCGTCAATTTCCTATCATCAACATTCAAACTCTCATAATTGATAAATGGAGGAATTGGCTGTGACAAGTATATACAATTGATGAAAATATTTGAATCAACAATTTCCTTGAATGGTCCACCTTTGGCTGTTTCCTGCATATCCCATTTGGCAATGTTTTCATCAGGAATACCAACTTTTTTGAAAAAATCAATAGCACCAGACCCACATCTACCCAAGGCACCAATGACTAAAGCGGTAGGGTACTTACCGCCTGTTTTCTCCAATGCTTTTTGCAATTCGCCCTTGACATAACTAATCAAAGCATCTTCGTTAGGATATGGAGTTACACCAGGTAAGTTTTCATCATCGCCATGAGTTTGTTTGAATGCCCAATCCAATACACCTATAGCAGCACCTGCGAAACCAGCATAAAATCCAAAAGCGGCAACTCTTCTACCTTGGTCATTCTCTAAAAACTCCAAGTCATACAAGGTTCCATTTCCAGCAGGGAATCTACCCAATACAGTTTCCCACCCAGCTTGATCTTTATAACAATGAGCAAATTGAATGTGTTCATGTACCAACGGGAACGTCTCATTTTCAGGCAATTCTTTCAACCCAATAATCAAACGGTCTTTAGGAGCTTCTTTCCATGAACCCTCAGGGACAATTTCAGCACCAACATCTTCATATTCTTTGATGTCAAATGTGGACTGTGAGCTTTCTTCAACATAAACTTTGAATCCAGCATCAAGTAATTGTTTGGTAGTGGATGGAGTCAAAGCTGCTCTAGCTTCCAATGGTTTGGTTTCAGCTCTTAAATGAAGAGTAACTGGTTGTGGACTCATTTGTAAAAGTTGAGGAGGGGTATAGTAAAAGAGGTTATTAAAACAAAGTTATATCAGTTGATCAATTGAATAAATTTTTAGTGGAACAGAAGATTATATATGACTCAACGCGGCAAAATCGAAAAATTTGACAAAAGATTAGTCATTGTCGCAGGAAACGTATCAACGTCACGACTATGATTCTTAGTAGCAAATGCTACCAGACTACAATATTGGTTCTTCAAGCCATATTCATCTATTCATAAGAACAATCAAACTCCTACTTAAATTCCTCACAATTTCTCGTTTCTCAAAATAGATCCTTCTTGGTACATTCTGTTCAAATTCTCTTGGAAGAATTTGGTACAAAGAGGTCTCTTGATTTTTTGAGTTGGTGTGATAATATCTCTTTCCACGGTCAATGGTTCAAAATAGATTTCAACATTGTGCAACTTCTCAAATCCTTGTAACTCATCCTTAGCAGCAGCGTTCAAGTCCAAGAGGAACTTCTTCTTGTTGACAGGATCATTCAAAAGTCTAAGTATATCATTTTGATTGCAAATTTCATCATTGAATTTTTCCTTCAAGTAACTTCCTATGGTAACAGGATCTAATCCAACAATTCCCACCAAATACGATTCAAGTGAGTTTCCATGAACGAAAAGCTGTTGAAGGTGTGGGTTTGTAGCCAAGTACACGTTTTCAATCTTTTCCGGAGTAACAAATTCACCCTGTGCCAATTTGAAGAAGTTTTTGGCACGGTCAATAATGAAGAGTCGATTGTCGTTTTCAGGGTCAACACGTGCAACGTCCCCAGTATGAAACCAACCATCTTTATCAAAAGCTTCAGCAGTTGCTTCAGGATTCTTGTAGTATTCTCTAAAGATTTGTGGTCCACGTAAAAGAAGTTCACCTCTAGGACCCTCTTTATCCTTTGTGGTGTAGTTCATTTCCGGTAAATCCTTCAATCTAAACTCGGTTGTAATTCCAATTGGACCGACTGAGCCAGGATTGTGATCAAAACTCTTGGTCCTCATAATACCAGCGAAAGATTCCGTAGAACCATAACCATTGGAGATCCCAATATTCAAGGCGGCTTTCAAAAACTTCAATGTATCAGGACTGTTGGGTGAAGATCCGGTAACCATGTACTCCACGCTCCTTAACCCAAACTTTTCTCTCAAAGCATCAAGGAATACATCATACACTGGATGACGCGGGTTCAGATCATCGTCTCTAGGCTGAGCTTGCATTCTCAATTTTTCATTTATGGCCCTTGTGTAAATATACTTAACCCATGGCTTTTCAGTGTTGTTTACGGTTTCTGCTTTCACGGCAGCCAACAATTTGGATAAGATTCTTGGGACAGTTGGGAGTGGTGATGGCTGCAACTCCTTTACATCATCATACAATGAAGTAATGCCAGTGCTCAGTGGAAACCCAATTTCGGCACCAATGTTCAAAGCTTGCTGAATATTACCTCTTTCAAAAATGTGTGCCATTGGTAAAAAAGAATACAACCTGATGCCACTGGGCTTGAAATCTTTGACATATCTAAATGTCGACGCGGCAACAGCGTTTGCGTGAGTCAAAACAACCCCTTTAGGATGAGCACCAGTAGTTCCAGAAGTGAAGGATATTGTGAAAATAGTATCTGGTGTTGGCGGAATAGGGTCTAAAGGGTTTGTTTCTCCGAGTTTCTCAACTTGATCGTAGTCATACAAGGCAATTTTATTAGCAGCAGCAAGGGGTTTCAAATGAGCATCTTTCACATCATCAAGCTTATCCATGGAAACAATAACAATCAAATTAACCAAGGCAGGGTGAGCCTTTTTGAGCGCCACCAATCTTTCAATTTTATCCTTGGAGCACAAAACAATTGGAGACTCAGTAAGCTCCAAGATGTATTGACTTGTAGCTGGACCTAAAGTATCATACAAAGCAGTGTTGGTAATGGAATAAGCAATACAAGCCATGTCAGCTAACGCCCATTCAGCTCTGTTTGGACTAAATATTGTCAACACAAATGACTTGTTCTTCTTCGAAGGATCATATTGCAAATTTTGATGGATCTCGCTATTACCCCTGTATGGGTTATTCTCCAACACAAAAAACACCCCCGAGGCTAAATTATTACGTCTTTGTCTCACTGTCTTATAGGTTTGCCATTGATATTTACCAAGAGTACCATCCGGTAATTTTTGTCTCACACCAAAAGCACGACGGTCTTTGTAAAACTTGTAACCAAACTCAAACAAGGCGTATAGTGTATCCAACGAATTATGCATCCTTGAAATCAATCTATCTGGGCTGTAGCCACTTCTATAGACTGGTGAATATCCATCTTCTTCGGTATCTGGAAGTGCGACAGCTTTGGAAATCAACAGTGGGTGAAGTGGCACTGTTTCCTTGATCAATTCATATATCCGTTCAGGTGACTCGTCAATTAGCGACATGATTCGATGTTTACAAGTTTGACTTGTCCTGTTCAGTCGGATTTAGCTACTATGGGCAACCATTTATACTGCGAAATTCACTCCACCCAGGTCCCCTCAACTGGGG
>OGTJ01000138.1_pt1 | contig 42028 bp, 20 predicted proteins | sample 1574611 | NCBI WGS metagenome assembly OGTJ01 (sample SAMN03295858, study PRJEB24534) | human gut metagenome | isolation source: fecal sample 1 from infant 9 | host: Homo sapiens | place: USA: Pittsburgh, PA | collected 2014-07
CCCCCCCCCCCTCTTTAATGGACTCGCGAAATAATAATGTTGAGGGTTTATGGTATCCTTTTTTTAGCTACCCTTTGAAACAAAGTTTCATGCAATTAAGGTTTTGAGAAAGAAACAATAAAGCTTGGTTATGGATAAGGTGAGCTGATGAAAAAAGAACAAGGTTGTTTAGTTGAGATCCATGCATGTAAAATTTACAGCTCATACAGGAATGATCGACGGTTACTTTAGTGAGAGGCGAACGAATTTCAAAGATTGGACTACATAAAGTAGGTCACCCAATAATGAAGTCGAAAGGAAGCAATTAGCCAATGAAAAGGTGTTGTTGAAACATGGTTTGTTTGTTTGAGGAAAAATCTAAAAATCAATGAGCTCAAGAATTGCAAATGCAACAACTCTCGTATCTGCAACCAATGTTTCATTCAGCTGCAAAATACATAAAGTTCATATATCCGGTGAAGAAAAGTATGAATTCTCCGAAATTGTGGTCATGCATCGATCTCTTCTCTAGTTTATGCAGTTTAAGGTATTCTCAACCATTGTGCAACTTTCAGTTTTAGTCTAAGGTACCAAAAGTGTCATCATGGCCAAAGAAAAATATGATTTCTCTCTTCTAGGTTGAGAGTTTTTCGTTATCTCTTGACATTACCTGACAATTTAGTGGTTACCATAACTGAGACGAGGCCTCCAACATCAGGCAATACCTTGTTGGAATTGACCATGAAATGGCCTCATTTTTTTGCATTTTGAGTTTTGATCGTAATTACATAATTAATCTTTTGTCAATGTTGGATTCATAGTTGCAGATACGGTGATATAGAACGTTTCAATGCAGTGTAGTATATGCCATGTGATATCGTCAATGTAACGTTGTTTGAGTTATCGCGAGTGTCGCATTTGGTTGTGTTGTGGAAAGTAGCTCCACTCTGCACCTACGAGCAAACCATTTTTCAAAAAGGCGATGCTGCTTCTTAAACACACTGCCTTGAAGACGGGTCTAAAATCCGCTTCACTTTTAGTCCGAGAACGCCATAAGCGAGAGAGAAATGTACAAGTGCGGGGTATTATCTGACTCAACCCTAAATCCTTAAGATCAATAATTTAAGGTTCCCTTCGATTTTTAAGAATATAAATTTAGAAATTATGCTCTCAAATCGTTTGTCGTATTACCAATATTATCAAACGATCAGAAGGGAGTAATAGGAGAGACAGGGTGCTATCAACTTTAATGAGGCTCATTTTATAGTATCAACAAAGCGTGCTACATACTACGCCAGTAGTTATGCAATCTTTTGTAGCCTATTGTACAACACAATTTCTTGAAGCGTGAAAAGAAGTCTTTTTATTTGAGTACGGACGATTTGCTATGCCGCGGGGAGTAAAGGATACCGATATGATCAGGCTATGATATGCACTACGGTGTGTAAAGCATAATGTTGGGTAGCTTAAAAAAGAACATGTCGGCTAAAAAAGTGTAAAAAATAATATTTTCACCCAACACAAGAACTAACAACAATAGGCTCTGGCCAAGAACAACACATCCAATTTCACGCTTCAAGTTTCTACTTCACCGCACTATGGAAACAGATTAGGAAACTTCAGGGACGCATCAAAATCGAGAATATACTCTACAGTACATAAAAGTTTCAAACTCGAGATTTAAAAGCCGCTCTACATACTTGAAACAATAGAATAGAAGCTTTAGACGGTTGCTTCCAATAGCAGTAACGAACTTGAAATTTGATTCCTTCTATTTCATGAAATTCTCATAAACAATAAACATAGATGGATATGTTATTACCGCCCCGCATCAAGCTCTTATAACCGAGTGTTTTCTCTATCATCACAAAATAGAAAAATTCAAACTCGTCGTCAAAAAAGGAATAGCCTTTGTTGGTGCTTTGAAAGCTAAACATATACCAAAGTCTTTTTTGCTCTTGACTCGATTAGCTCTCTCCCTGATTTTACGGTGACCACAACGTAGCTCTATATAAAGAGCTATATTACTTACATGTTTATATGCTTTTATTTGAGATTGTGTAGTCAGTCATGCAGTTTTGATGACTCAATAGATGCATGCTATTGTCAAAGAAAACGCACAAGATATGACGACCTAAGCATTGTGAAATTTTTGGGAAATTTCATGTCGATCAATTTCATCAATCCACGTGCATAACATGTATGGTTATGATACTTTTATACAACACTGTACAAAGACATTTATGATGGTTAAAAGTTAAACGAAACGAAACAAAAAGCAGATAGTGTTCTTGGTTATGAGCTCTGTTTGGCGATTTCAAAATGAATGGATAAATGCAAGGCTTCACCCCCAACCTTGGTGTGAGTGGGAATTTCATCTGGTCTTAATGTCCGTCACCGCCAACCAAGAACCCATTTTGTGCCTATTTGTACGCTCATAACATTACTGCTGTCATCAACATAGCATATATTGCTGGCAATATGTTGACGACGCTAAGCTTGTGTTAGCATCGATTTTGACGACGGGATTGCATTAAACAGTAGAAAATGTGTACTTCCTGCAGTTGCGACTACGCTACGCACTACAATGATGTGCCGGATCTATACCCATAGTGGCAACACAGTCGTTACAAAAAATGTGCTCGTGTCGTCGTCACCGTATGGTCACTGGGTCAGTATTATCATAAGACCCTGTTGTTCTTCTTATTACACAAAATCAAATTTTTCAAGGTCCAAAGGGCTGTTGACGAAAATTTTCACAGGGACCACAATGTCGGTTAAAAAGTGTACAAGCTGGAGACTACTATTGTGTAACACACTAAATCGACTAAAAGACCTTTCGTCAATCTCTTGAATGTACATTGTATGACATATTAGTGACTGGTCAAAATATTTCTACAAAACAAGAGTCCAAGTGTTATCCTTTTCATTCATCGTATACATTTTCGTAAAAATGAGTTCCATTCAACTCATTATCAATGTTGTAAACAAACCCATTAATGAGAACCTTTTTCAAATCACTTTTATGGTGGAAATCATCGTAGTCACCACCATCTTTCAAGAAATGTAAATCTTGTTCATCAAACCTAGCTTCTGCATTACCACGATGTAAGTTCAAAATCTCTTGAATGATATCGTTCGTGTAGTGACTAATTGCTTTTGGTATACGAGCGAATAAATTCTTGTTTTGTTCGCATATTGCCACATCGTTATCATCTGGCTGATCTCCCTCATCATACTCGCCTTGATCGATGGTAAGCTTGTCAAGACATTTGAAGTTCTTTGAGTTTTCAATTTGATGGAAATCCCATATGCTCTTCCAGATTGGGAATGAAAGTTGGTCAATTTGGGTCAACAATGAAGACGATGCAATGAATCGTTTGTTTAAATTGGATGCAATTGCAGCAAGTAGATGTGAAGCATTCATATCTTTGTACCGGTGACTATCTTCATCGAAATACTTGTGTTGGAAAATGAAATGGTCCAACTTGTCCAAGTAAATCTCGCAATATTTACATTTGCACCCATTCCAAATCACAGTGTTCATGTATTGCTCATAACAAGTGAATGTATGGAGCAAATTGGGTAGATCGAGAATAAAATGTGATGTTGACTTGCTTGATTTCGTGATGAGTTTTGGCAAAATGGTGGTGTATAACTCATAACGACGATGATAATTTCCTTCAAAACCATCAGGAAAATTTCCCAACTGTGGCACGCTATGCTTGACAGAAAGGTAAGATAAAGTTTCAATGTAAGAATTTATGAAGTTGAACATTGTCAAGTCGTACGACTCGTTGATTTCATGGGTTGGAAACATCGAGCCTTGAAGAACTGAAAGTTTCCTCAACTTGGGTAATTGCAGAGGTACTGCATCGAAACAATCAAAAATGTAGTCCCCAACTTTGTCAACGTTTGGGAAAGGTGAAACAACCTCCAAGGCTTTTATATTGTTCCATTGGATTAAGTGTATAAGGCTGATGGTATCCTCCAATGAAGATGGGTGAAAAACAAGTCGAAACTTTTCTAGTTTCGGAAAATACACCTTGTTGGGAAATACATTGCTTCTGATCCATTTCCAATATTTTTCCCACTCAAGTGGTAATATCAATTCAGTTAAATTGTGTGCCATGCTTGACAAATTGTCAATTTTTTGGTTATTTCCGACGAGTAAATGCTCAACATCATCCTCTAGAGTATCGAGATCATCTGCAACAACTGTTTTGAGTTTCAAGTGTGATAGATCTACCTTAGATCTTATCTCCTTATTGTCGATGTAGAAAACATCCAACTTTTTAAATTGCTTTGCTAAACTCTGCACCGATGAAATCACATCATCGCTGAAGTCATCTCCCACAACATGCACTTCCTTCACATACCCGAAAAGTTCGGCATTAACCTGAAGCGCTTGAATCAATACAAGTACTCTTGCGTGTATCATCTTCATATTCAAATCCTCTTTAAGACTATTGTCAAATCCATAAATCACCAGACGTGAACTGTCCTGAAAGTCAACTTCTCGTCGATGGTCAGATTTTGTTTCTTTCAAACGTAATGGAGCATACTGTGATATTACAATCTTTGAGTATAATTGGGCAAGGCAAGGGTGATAAAATTCAAAATTTGTGGTAGCAAGGTTGATTAGTGATTGTTGTGGCAAAAACTTTAAAATGTTTTGTAGAACCTTTGGCGGTAAGGAGAGGAGCAGTGGTAGTTGTGAAGGTTCAACCATGATCGGATATCCAAGGTATATATTGGAGGGTTCCTCAACACCGAAAATGGTTCTGTTTCTGCGCTGAAAGAAATCACAAGGTTTCCATACCCAACAGAATTTTGTTTCTGTATCATACAAAACGAAAAATCACGTGCTTTGGGAAAACATTGTAAATCTTCTATAGATCCCTCCCAACCATTGTCCTGGCTTTTGGGTCCCCAAATCGAGTGAGCAAAGAAGCCTACAGGTTGTGAATAATACGACTAGAATCGGCTAATTGAGACTTGCTTTACCTTTTAAAGCTATCGTCAGCAGCACCTTTGCACATCACTTGCCACGTCATTGGATCTTCACCTCTGGCTGCTACTCAACCAGCCACGACCATACTAACGCATGTTTAGGGTAACATTCTTGTAGGTTCGTATTCAATTCAGCGGGGGATTGTATATGGGTAATGCGCTTATACATTTGGACTGGTTCTTAGCGCTACACAACGCAATGTTATTCTTGGACCGTCAATCCAATTGAAACAAATAGAGTCCATGTGAATCAAAAATTGGGCATCCCCACTTCCATTAAAACAAATGGAAAACACCTGTTGCGGAAAAAAACGGAGATAGCAAAACTTTAGTAGAGATTATTTAGCTAATTCCGCCGTACGGCACTAGTTTTTCCGTATTCAATTTGGTGAGCAAATTACCCATTTGAGTAGTAAAAGTGTCATTACTCAGCAAGCACATTGAAGAGAGGGGCGAAGGGCATGTATGTTTATATTTAGAATAGGGGACTTACCTTGTTAGCTCCACGGAACCATTTTCTATAGAACTGGTTGACTTGCAAATAACTGAGACAGGGTTCCCCACTCGATGAAAACAAAAAGGGATACAAGAAGTAGAGAAAAGTCAATCCCTTGTATCTGAACCGAGCTTCTATTGACGTTTCCTACCCCTTTGGCTATAGTGCCGTTGAGCATACAATGCTATTGATGCCAATTCCGTATTAGCAAATCGCATCATTACAAATAAATCCCGATCTCGAACAAGTCTATGGTGAGGCATGCGTCGTTATTAATAAGCAGGGTAACTTCTTTAGGGCTACACAACTCCGGTCATGCATTTTCGTCATACTCACTTTTTTAAGTTTGGGATCTTTGTGCGTGCAGCTCTCTTCTTTTATTGGTTGGTGAAGTGATCGGATTTATTACATATCAATCCCGATTTTGTGATTACATGAGATACAAGTTCATGAATTACTAATCTAATACAAGTGTGATCCCTCTAAATCTTGCACATATAAACGCAGTCAGTCCCGATAGGTTGGCAAAATCTTCCCCTTCAATCACTCTTTTTTTTTTTCACTGTCTTGTCTTTGTCTACGCAATAGTCAGTATTATCGATTGCATAATATTATTATTATATATCGCATTTGTCAAGCGGATATAATTTTATAACGTTTATTATATCAAAACTGGGGTAAAAGATTTTCTTTTATAAAGAACAGACAAATCCTCAAAAGGTAATATAACAGGCTAACCGTGAGAGTCGAACAATGAATCAACTAGAAGAGATAGTTGCAGCGTCTTCTGCACCTCGTGAAGGTGCCATAACTTACTTACAGAGCTCGACCACAAGCTCTACCCAAACAGATTCCTCAACCCACCTCAACACGTCTTCTGAGGAGAAAACTGAAAAACAGAATCTTTCATTTCCAGACCGCCTTGAAGATCAAGAGGCCAGTGTTGAACATCAACCACACGCCGTTTACGACTACACAAGGAATGGTGACGAGTTATCAAGGTCAGAATTGAATGCCCAATTATCGCGAGAGCTTTCCAGAAGAATTACCAACACAGGATCGTTCCTATTGCAAGATCATGCCGATATGGACCTCTCCATGGGGGAGAATATTCCCTTCCCACCAAAATTGCCCGATAGAACTCCATATTGTGTCGCATTCAATGGATTGGATGACCCTTATCATCCACACAATCTCTCATTTTACAAAAAGATGTTGTACAGTGCTTCAGTTGCAATGGCAGCACTTTCATTTTCAATGGGTTCATCTATGTTTTCCCAGGGTAATAAAGAAGTTATGCAACTTTATCATATTGGAGAGTCAGTTGTCGCTTTGGGTACTTCACTATTTGTGTTCGGTTTCTCTGCAGGGCCAGTTATTCATGGTCCCTTAAGTGAATTGTTTGGTAGAAAGCCAATAATGGTGATTTCATGTTTTGGTTACGTTTGTTTTCTGTTTGGCTCTGCTACTTCCAAAGACTTGCACACATTGATGTTGTGTCGATTCTTTTCAGGGTTTACAGGGAGTGCACCATTTGTGGTTGGTCCTGCAGGTATGGTTGATTTGTTTAGAGCAAGAGTAAGAGGAATAGCAATGTCGGTGTTTGTGAGTGTATTGTTTGGTGGCCCTATGATTGCTCCTGTATTGGGCGGTTTCATTGTCAAGAATCCAAGTATGGGCTGGAGATGGACCTTGTATATGTCGGGGATTATTGGTTGCGTTTCTTTGGTAATGAATGCCTTTTTTTTGCAAGAGACTCATCACCCGGTATTACTAGTGAGGAAGGCTGAATTATTGAGAAGAAACACAGGTAATTGGGGCATATTCGCCGCACACGAAGAAGTCTCCCTAAGTTTGAGTGAGATTGTGAGAAACAACATTATGAGACCATTAAAGTTGCTATTCACTGAGCCAATTATTTTCCTCGTCAGTGTGTACAATGCGTTTGTTTATGGCATGCTTTATGCGTTTTTGACGGTTATTCCATTAGTGTTTTCAGGTCGGTACCATTGGTCACAAGGAGTTGGCGAGTTGCCATATGTGTCCATGTTTTTGGGGGTTTGTTTTGGGGGTCTTATTATTGTGTATTTCGAAAATATGTTGAATAAGAGGATGGATGCTACGGGATTAAACCCATCTCCGGAGGCAAGACTACCACCAGTCATGGTTGGAGGAGCTACTTTTGTAATTGGAATGTTTTTGTTGGGCTGGACAGGTGACTATGCCGAGCATATACATTGGATCGTTCCCGTCATTGGAGCTTTTATTGTTGGTATTGGTTTAATGTTAATATTCTTGCCTACTATGAATTACATTATTGATTGTTATCTATACATTGCTGCTACAGCTTTAGCCGGTAACACATTTCTTAGGTCTTCATTTGGTGCTGCCTTTCCTTTGTTTACTACACAAATGTTCAACAACTTGACCATCAAGTGGGCAGCAACTTTACTAGGTGGTTTGGGAGCATTGATGATGCCTTTGCCGTTCATCTTCTACAAATACGGTGCTACAATTAGACGCAAATCAAAGCATGCGATGCATTAGATCTCACAATCTACCTCCCATAAAGTTCTTAGATACAAACTCAGCAATAGATGTGCATATGAAAAACTACTGTAATTGAAACCCACGTTTTTGTTCATGGGCGGAGATAAGTAGATATTACCGACTCTCATTCATCATCACTCATCAGTTTCACAAAACTAAAGAAAATGCAATGGGCCAAAGGCACAGCCTAATATAGTTTTTTTAGTAATTTGACTTACTAATATCGGACGGAGTTAATTTTTCCGAATTTGGCAATTCCGAAACGGGAAAAATAAAAATAGTCAAACAAGCAAAACATACACAAACAATGTGAAAATTGGGATGTGTTTAGCATTTCGGTTGTAAAATGACATATCAGCCTGTGATTGAATCCTCTGCTTTCGCAGGTCCATCTTTGAATTGTACGAGTGTGTACCCTTTAAGGGGACAACGGCTTATTTTTCTTTTTTTTTTAGGGAGCATTACATTGCTGCACTAAATTTAGATCTGGCATCGTATTTTCTCAATGCCTTGCGATACAAAATCACTGTTGCATCCTGACAAAGTTAGTAAAAGTTATTGAATTCTATCAAGATCCATCTTGAATGTGTCTACAGCTCGAGAGATGCTACATCTTATATAGTTCTAAGGAAGGGTTTGCCAAGCAAATTTACAGTTACCAAATTCGTATCTGCCTCGCAAAACAAGAAGAAAAAAAAATGAAAAGAATTAAGTTTTGATGACCGGATTTATTATAATGATCAGCACCGATGCAATCGTGTAACGCCAGCAAAAAGAACAATTTGAAAGAAAGAAAACATGTGTAATGCTGATTGGTCTTTGATGTACGGTCACCCCCCTTTCCTAAAAGACGTGTCTTTTTTAATCCCGATAACTTCAACTAATTTAGTGGCATCGGAATTATATTTCAAAATAAATCCATTGTTCTTATAAAGGCTTAAAAATGTGAAGTTCTTTTTTATTTTTCCTTCTTGTATCGACTCTGTGAAACCTTTAAGAAAAAAATTTTCTTTTTAAAGCAACAGCAATCTGCAAGTTATCTATAAATACGCTGAGATCCCCTTTTACCTGAAGAACAGTTGTTTTCAACTACCTTTTTGAATTATAATTGGTTGTTGTTTGCTACTTTATACCAAAAGTCACTGAAGCAAATTTTTTGCTATCAACAAATACTATACTTTTACATTACCAATTAGTCGCCAAATACCCCTAAGAGCAATACAATGCCTATAGTTCCTGTTTCGTTGAATGATACGATACCTGGCCAACAAGAAAGTTCGCCACAGAATGCACATATACAAAGTCAAGACATAGAAGAGTTGCCCCACCCACAAACAGTCGACCGTGATGCACCATACCCTGAAAGACATCATGACTCAACTGGATCTAATCTTTCCTCAATTAAAACCAATACAGAAAATGAGGATGAAAGTTCAGAACTAAAACCATTTCAGGGCCATGATATAGAAAAAGGAAATTCAAAAGAAGTCCATCCAGAGTCAGATTACGTCTACCCAAGAGAAGGTGATGAATTAAGCAGACATGAAACAAACCCACAGTTATCAAGAGAACTTTCACGAAAAATTACCAATACAGGATCGTTCCTATTACAAGATCACGACAATGAGCACCTTTCCATGGGTGAAAATATTCCATTGCCGCCAATGTTGCCAGACAGAACACCATATTGTGTAGCATTCAATGGGTTAAATGATCCTTATCACCCTCATAATTATCCACTTTGGAAGAAGCTATTATACAGTGCATCAGTAGCCATGGCCGCTTTGTCCTTGTCTATGGGATCAGCCATGTTTTCTCAAGGAAGTCGTGATTTGCAAGAAATTTACCATATTGGGACATCGGTTGCAGCTTTAGCAACTTCGTTGTTTGTGTTTGGGTTTGCTGCTGGTCCTGTTGTGTATGGTCCCATGTCGGAATTATTCGGAAGAAAACCAGTCATGGTTATTTCATGTCTTGGGTATGTCAGTTTTCAATTTGGATGTGCTGCTGCAAAAGACTTGCAAACCATCATGTTGTGTCGTTTCTTTTCTGGATTAGTGGGGAGTGCACCTTTAGTGGTTGCACCAGCAGTAATGGTTGACTTGTTCAAGGCAAGAGTAAGAGGCCTGGCAATTTCCGTATTTGCAAGTGTGTTGTTTGGTGGACCTATGTTGGCCCCAATTTTGGGTGGTTTCATTGTCAAGAATCAAAGCTTGGGTTGGAGATGGACGTCTTACATGTCTGCTATCATTGGTTGTTTGGCTTTGTTTATGAACACATTTTTTTTACAAGAGACTCATCATCCTGTCTTGTTGATGAGAAAAGCCGAGTTATTGAGAAGAAAAACTGGTAATTGGGGTATTTTTGCTCCTCATGAAGAAGTATCCTTGAATTTGAATGAGATTGTCAGAAACAACATCATGAGACCATTGAGATTGTTGTTTACAGAACCAATCATTTTCCTTGTCAGTATTTATAATGCCTTCATTTATGGTATGCTTTATGCATTCTTGACAGTTGTCCCACTCATCTTCTCTGGTCGTTACTATTGGTCTCAAGGTGTAGCCGAATTGCCATATTTGTCTATGTTGCTTGGTGTATTTTCCGGTGGAATTACAATTGTGTACTTTGAGATGCTATTGAATAAGAAAGTGGATGCTGGGTTAAAGCCAACCCCTGAAGCTAGATTACCACCAATCATGATTGGTGGGTTTACTTTTGTTATTGGTATCTTTTGGCTCGGGTGGACTGGTGATTATGCTGAGCATGTGCACTGGATTGTGCCCGTCATTGGTGCATTCTTTGTTGGCAATGGGTTAATGTTGATCTTTTTACCCACTATGAACTATATTATCGATTGTTATTTATATGTTGCTGCATCTGCATTGGCAGGAAACACTTTCCTCAGATCTGGATTCGGTGCTGCTTTCCCACTTTTCACCACTCAAATGTTTAACAACTTGACCATCAAATGGGCTGCCACATTGTTGGGTTGCTTAGGTGCATTAATGATTCCAGTGCCATTTTTGTTTTACAAATATGGAGGATACATTAGAAGCAAGTCAAAGTTTGCCATGAAGTAGGTGATATTAAAATTAGACAAATGAGATGTTTATTATAGATAGAGTATTAAAGCGTATAGTTTTAGGGAATTTAAAGCTTAATCTTGATAATCGTGTAATTTGAGTAGATTCAGCCGAGCTCAATGTACTTGGAAGTGAAAGATGAATTGCAGTGGGACTCAATCTAGAACCCCTATTGGTAAGGTTTATACAGCCATACTATAGAACAAATGCATACTTCGAGCTAGCCCTCACTTTCTTACCAAAAAAATAGAATAAAAACGGGACTGGTATCATGGCCGCCCCTAAACAACCCAACAATGTAGCAGCCCATTGAATCTTCATATTAACGAACATCTGCCTAGCAAAAAGGGGGAAAGCTGCACCAAAAGCTGACCTTAGGAACGTGTTTGCTGCCAAGGCAGAAGCAGCATACAATAGGTAGCAGTCAATGATGTAGTTGAAACAGGGCAAGAAAATCAACATTAATCCATTCCCAACAAAGAACGCGCCAATAGTGGGCACTATCCAATGAACCTTGTTACCGTAAGCACCACCCCATCCAAGCCAAAACATACCAATCGTGAAAGTAACTGAGCCAAGCATCATTGGCGGCAACCTTTCCTCTGGAACCGGTTTACCATCGTTCTCGTCCATAACTTGATTGTATCGTCTTTCACCCCAAATTACAATCAATCCACCAACGAGTGTTCCCAAAAGCATCGATATGTAAGGTAATTGGCCCACACCTTGAGACCAACCATACTTGCCAATAAAGATCAAGGGGACCGCCGTGAGAAGCAAGTACAAGATACCATAAATAAAAGCATTGTATAACGAAACCAAGAATAAGATGGGCTCGGTGAATAACATCTTCAATGGACGAGTAATGTTGTTTTCGGCAATTTCTTTGATACTCAAGGAAACTTCATCGTGTGGAGCATAGATTCCCCAATTACCGGTTCTCCTTCTCAACTCCTCGGCTCTTCTAGCAAGAATGATCGGATGATGGGTTTCTTCCAAGCAGAATATACTCATGACAAACGACAAAGCACCTACAATGCCACAAAAGTATGAGGTCCATCTCCATCCCAAAGATGAGTTTTTTACAGTAAATCCACCAAGAATTGGGGCAAGCATGGGTCCACCAAACAAAACCATAGCAAAAAGTGTAATCGCAGTGCCTCTTGTTCTTGCACCAAACATATCAGCCATCACTGCAGGAGCCACAACTAATGGTGCGGCACCAATGAACCCAGCAAAGAATCGACACAACATAACCGTTTGAACATCTTTAGCAGTAGCTACAGCAAAGCTAAATAATGTGTATCCTAAAGAGCTGGGAATCAAAATCATTTTTCTTCCAAATAACTCCGACAATGGACCGTAAATGACTGGTCCTGAAGCAAACCCGAAAACGAATAGTGATGTGCTTAGAGTAGCAACAGTCCATCCGATGTGGTAAACCTGCATCAAGTCTGTTGCAGCTCCAGCAAACATGGCTGATCCAATGCTAATACAAAATGCAGTCAATCCCGCTGTGCATGTATATAGAAGCTTTGTGGAAAACTTCCAATTCTTGGGGTTACCAGGATCGTCTTCACCATCAAATTCTACAACGTAGGGATCTCTTGTGCCTAGATGTTTCGGGTATGGTCTACCCCCGCCCATAGGTGGCAACGGTGTGGATAACCTTGTAGCTTGACGGATTAAATTGTCATAATCTGCCGTCAATCGTGATACTCTTCTCGACAATGCTATATTTGAGTCATACTCTTCTTCGGGATTAATGATTTGACTTTGAGAGTGTTGTGGTTGTTCGAGATCTTGGCCAACAAACGCCTGTACTGGAGCCTCTTCTACTTTTGGCTCCTCTCTTAGATCAGTATAGCTTTCGCTGCTCGTGGATCTATCATCTCCTTCCTCTCTTGCATTCATGGTTGGAAAAAACCGTGAAGAGTCTTGAGGGAAGCAAAACGTGAGTAAAGTTGTAAATTCAATGCAATGGGACCACTCCCCCTTTAATATAGTAGCGGAGGGATTTACTCATAACCAGTTGCTTTAGAGAACCGGGCCATTCTTGCTCATCGGCAATAGACATAGAAGCCATTTCGCATAAATCCGCCCCACACAGGTATACATATATCACCGCATTTGTTCTCAATAGTAAGATAGCCAAGCAAAAAGGTGGTTGTCAGTCATACCCTATTGTCTTTTCTCTGCTCGAACCAATCACAATCTGTGTCTTGTTTGCTTTTTTTTTTTTTTACGGTTTTTGCGGGTTCCAGATATTCCTGTAAATAGGAACCAACTTTTCTTGGTTTTTGGTGGTTCTTTTTTTTTTTTGGAACTGGTGCACAAACCATAACCATAACCATAACCAGTACTTTGACCACCGTTGAAAACGAGAATTACAATTGGTGAATAAGAAATAGTGAGGGTCTTACAATAACAGTGTACAGGAATAACGTGGATTTGTCTGGAACAATAAAATGTGACGAATGAAGAATTCAGTAAGAATAGGTAACGAGAATGCATGTAACGTAAAGAGCCGTTTGCAACTTGAATTGACTATCTAGAGCTCCTTCCGAGAGTGACAAAATCCCCAGTTTTAAGCTCATTCTCAAGCCGAAAGCCAATTATGTCACACAATTGGCTCTATGAGTCTCCTCTTTGTACATTCCATCTACTTTGGATGGCAACTCTGGTTAATGCTAATTCTTAGTTTAGTGGGTCAAGATGTATGTCGGGTGTAAAATTGTAGATTCTCGGATTTAGATATTGCGACAACAACCACAATTTGAGTGATAACTCCGTTTCTAGCTCCAGACTCTGTGTCACAAAACTCAAAGATCGAACACGATATTCTCTACGTATCATTAATCTTTCCTGAGACTTTGTTTGCGGTATTATGTCCATCACATTTACAAACTACTGTGCCCGTGGAACATCCGCTTACCCTGTAATGCTATTTATAGACACATCTCCTGCAAGCTACTAAATAACCGTTTCTTTGCATTATGCATTCACTAAATTAGGATTGTTGACATTTTGGCTTTTTTAGGGTGTCCAACCGAAACGATTCTCGGGAGACGGACTTGGCAGAATCTAATCTACCTTTGGGGCTGTTACAAATTGGGTGACACTGCTCCAAACCGGAAATGGTACAGCAAGTATCCTAGGACATATCGGGGTATATTTTGTGGTTTGACCATGTAATAATCTGTTTTGAAACAAAATGAACAAAAAAAAAAAACTTTCCGAGTTTTGAGGACACAAAAAGAGCGGCCAAGTAGTGTTGCAAATTGTTTTTTCTTGACATTGTTCGAAGAATATAAGCAACAGAAGCAATGAAATTGACAGCACTAAGATTTTCTTTTACTGGGAGGTACAATTACCTTTTGTCAACCACATGACAGTGTTCTAACATTTTGTTTGGTGTTGTGGAACCTATGATATTGATTGGTTTAAGTGGCCCATGTCCTATACGACTGTTGCTTCTACCAAGATAAATAATCTTTGCAGAAACGTGAGTTGCCTTTATTTTGACAAGGTGCCTTCATATTGAATGTGGGATTTCAACTGGCTTGTGATATTCAGCATTGTCATCACAATGACTTTTTCAAAAGACAATTGGCCCTTAATTTGGGGAATATGTCCCGGTCCCAACGGTCCTTTGGGTGTGTTCCTTTTGATACAACTATGTTACAACTACATATTCCAGACTTCCGAACTTTCATAATCATATTGTCCTAAAAAATGCTGTGATGTTACAGCGCAAAGAAATCTAATGCGCTCCGATGAATTGAAATTCGATTGCGATGCGATGAAGAGATTACATATAAGCGAAAGCTTACTGTTCGACATTATTCACAATATGGCCAAGTTTGCTAAGTTGTGCTACGTCAAAACAGTAGCCACTGATATTGAAATGAGTGACTTCTAGACGATAAACAAAAATAAAGTTTAGCTGCGAAACTTTAAAAGTGAGGCTGCATAATATCGTACGACTTTGCATAATATTTTAGTAATCGGATTTATCAGCGTGTGCTGTTCCTATGTATCCGTTCTATTGCTATATAAATAGAAGAGACTACAACAACGTAACCTGACAGCACATCAGAGTCGCTTATTTTCTATTCCCTCTACTTTGTATACGTGACAGAGATCGACGAGATTATATTGTTACCCTATCAGAAAAAGGTCATTGTCTCATAATACAAAACCTAAACCATTCCATAATCCAATAACCACAACCTATTCAAATTACCTCCCAAATGTCGGTAAAGTCTGAATCGTCAAACGACAATGGAAGTACTACTTCAGGTGCCGAACCTGTTCAATTTTCAACGTCGCCACAACAACGCTCTGAATCACCAGTAGCGCACCAATCGACTCCAGTGACAGATGAAGGATCAGAAAACGACAATCAACAACAAGAGATGGGGGTGAATTCAGAAGAATCATCCATCAAATCTACCTCAGAAGAAGAGGATGATGTACCGCAACCATTTCAAGGCATTGATTTGGAACAAGGTGACCCCAAGACTAGAGTGGTTGATACAGCTCTTGATCAAGATTACCCTATAGAAGGTGATGAGTTGACACGGTTGGAAACAAACACGCAATTGTCAAGAGATCTTTCACGTATGATTACCAACACAGCCGACCTTCTAGATCAAGACTATGGTGAGAAAATTTCTCTTTCCATGGGTGAAAATATACCATTCCCGCCAATGCTTCCAGATAGAAACCCCTACTGTGTTGCATTCAATGGTGTTGACGACCCATACCATCCGCACAACTATCCCGTTCGTAGAAAGATTATTTATTGCATATCAGTGGGTTTGGCATCTTTGTCGGTCGCCATGGGTTCGGCTATGTTTTCGCAGGGCACTAATGAATTGAAAGAGATTTACCATATCGGGACATCGGTTGCAGCCTTAGCAACTTCGTTGTTTGTGTTTGGGTTTGCTGCTGGTCCTGTTGTGTATGGTCCCATGTCGGAATTATTCGGAAGAAAACCAGTCATGGTTATTTCATGTCTTGGGTATGTCAGTTTTCAATTTGGATGTGCTGCTGCAAAAGACTTGCAAACCATCATGTTGTGTCGTTTCTTTTCTGGATTAGTGGGGAGTGCACCTTTAGTGGTTGCACCAGCAGTAATGGTTGACTTGTTCAAGGCAAGAGTAAGAGGCCTGGCAATTTCCGTATTTGCAAGTGTGTTGTTTGGTGGACCTATGTTGGCCCCAATTTTGGGTGGTTTCATTGTCAAGAATCAAAGCTTGGGTTGGAGATGGACGTCTTACATGTCTGCTATCATTGGTTGTTTGGCTTTGTTTATGAACACATTTTTTTTACAAGAGACTCATCATCCTGTCTTGTTGATGAGAAAAGCCGAGTTATTGAGAAGAAAAACTGGTAATTGGGGTATTTTTGCTCCTCATGAAGAAGTATCCTTGAATTTGAATGAGATTGTCAGAAACAACATCATGAGACCATTGAGATTGTTGTTTACAGAACCAATCATTTTCCTTGTCAGTATTTATAATGCCTTCATTTATGGTATGCTTTATGCATTCTTGACAGTTGTCCCACTCATCTTCTCTGGTCGTTACTATTGGTCTCAAGGTGTAGCCGAATTGCCATATTTGTCTATGTTGCTTGGTGTATTTTCCGGTGGAATTACAATTGTGTACTTTGAGATGCTATTGAATAAGAAAGTGGATGCTGGGTTAAAGCCAACCCCTGAAGCTAGATTACCACCAATCATGATTGGTGGGTTTACTTTTGTTATTGGTATCTTTTGGCTCGGGTGGACTGGTGATTATGCTGAGCATGTGCACTGGATTGTGCCCGTCATTGGTGCATTCTTTGTTGGCAATGGGTTAATGTTGATCTTTTTACCCACTATGAACTATATTATCGATTGTTATTTATATGTTGCTGCATCTGCATTGGCAGGAAACACTTTTATCAGGTCTGGTTTTGGTGCTGCTTTCCCACTTTTCACCACTCAAATGTTTACTAACTTGACCATTAAGTGGGCCGCCACATTGTTGGGTTGCTTAGGTGCATTAATGATTCCAGTACCATTTTTGTTTTATCGATACGGTGCTTATATCAGAAACAAGTCAAAGTATGCCATGAAGTAAGTCGTGTGTAAATAATGTGAGTATATTTAATTAGTTTAATTGTAGAATAAAGCTTTTGTAGAATTACACAAAGTTAAACTTTTTCGTGCCGATGTTCTCGGCCGGATCTCGGGAAGGGAAATCGCTATGAACATTCCGAAAGTTGATCAAATTGAGCATCATAATACTCTGTGAATCAGGGTCATCGGCGGTTCTGTTTTTTGTAGTCAGCCATGCTGACATCAAACTGGCAGAGGTGTAATGAAAGTATAGCAAAGCTCATGAAATGGAGGTCCAATATGAAGTGGCACTACCCAAAGAATTTCGACAATTGATAAGGGTTATTTCAAGCTCATACTGACGTTGGTCAGGAGGAGTATATTTTCAATGATTGCCTAAACCTCCTTCGGTCTGAAGGTCAGAGATAGACTTCTTTATTTTTCTTCATTATGCCCTTTCTCATAGCTTCCACCAAAGTAAAAAACACCTTTTCCCAAATTTGTTGCAAAATTTGAAAAATATGGTGTGCATCGAAATAAAATTAATTACAGGGCTAAAACAAAGTGCATCGATGGGTATTGAATGAAAAACTCTTTACCAATGGAGTGCTCTTTTGCGTGGCAAAAATCATATCCTTTTAAAACCTGCCGCACACAAATTTTTCTGCATTAGGAGATAAGGTTACCACTTCGAAAAGCGAGTTGGAGCTATGGCAGTTGAACCTATCAATTTAGTAACACTCCAGAATGTTGTGTTTATAGAGTTATGTGGACTACCATTGACCTGGTGACGTAGGACAGCACAAATCTTTGCACCATCTTCCTGACTAGTGAAGCATTGAAGTGAGAACGACTATAGTAACACCTTACTCCGGGCCCCTTATTTTACTGGGATATACATGCTTACTTTTGTTATGCAGATTCCCTCATTTCACTGATCAGAAACTGTTATCAGCATTCACGCTTATATGGAACAAAAGAAAGGCTGAGTGGGACTCCGGTAGAAACTTACACAAAAGCTAAGTTTTCAGCCCCTCTCTTGTGAACAAGACTTTTAATTCCGTGTGAAAATAGAACCCCTCATGATAACTCCGATAATATGCCCAAAAGAAAATCACACTCGAGAAAAAGCTCTTCCCCACCACTGGTATTAGATCATATTAAAAGAGAGAGATGAAATTCCAGTCATTAATAGTTAAGTGGGAAGTGTTGGTACAGGTTGTGCCTGATCCTCCTCAACCCGACGCCAAATACGGCAAATTCTTAAAGCTAGGAAATAGTTTCCCTGTTGGTTTCCTCCAGCCACTTCGTCACAGAGACGAGTAGTCAAACATACTTGTACTTGTAGCAGTTGATGCATTATTTACCGAGGTTGCTTCAAAAAAGAACTCTTTTCAATGATTGGTGGGGATTATTTCTCCAATGTTTCTTTGCGCTGGCTAAAAAGAGCAAATCTTTTTCTGTTGACAAAACAATAGAATATCACACAAAACCGGCAATTGTGCTCAATTGGGAAATGCGAACTCTTTTTGAGAAGGGAAGAAATATGTCGGTGAGTTTAAATACAGTATCATAACCCAAATATAACCGACTTAATTAATGTGTAGGTGCACTAAAACAATGCTTCACTATATATTGGAGCAATCAAGTCAACTCACATGAATTTTTTTTCAAAACTCTATTTTAATTCATTTTGAATCTTACTGTATATATAAATTGGAGGCATTCTGCACTGCATTTTATACAAAATCCATCGCAAGCTAGTGCTCCACAATTAGCAAAATGAGTGCACCAAACGAAGGAGAGAGGCTTTCTATCAACAGCAGTCCCTCGATTAATTCACTGAAAGAAGAGCCAAAGGAGGAAGAGGTTCCAGTTCAAGATTTTGTTGGTCAGAATGTAGAAGCACACAGAACTCGCAGTCGAGCTGAAGAAAACTATCCCAACCTTGACGAAGATTTTGGATACGAAGCGGACATCGCGTTGTCGAGGAAGGCTTCAAGATTAACAACCGATTATGACAATTTAATCCGTCAAGCTACAAATACTTCCAGACCTTTGCCACCAATGGGGGGCGGAAGGCCGTATCCGAGAGAGTTGGGAAGCAGAGACCCATTCGTTGTCCAATTCGATGGTGAGGACGACCCGGAACATCCGAAGAATTGGAGACTTAGAACGAAGCTTTTCTATACGACAACAGTTGGTTTGAGTGCTTTTTGTGTCAGTATTGGATCAGCTTTGTTTGCTGAAGCTTCTCAAGACTTGATGCAAGTTTTCCACATAGGGTGGACGGTTGCAACTTTGGGTACTTCATTGTTTGTTTTTGGATTTGCTGCTGGGCCAGTCATTTACGGTCCATTGTCGGAGTTATTTGGAAGAAAAATGATTTTGATTCCCAGCTCTTTAGGATACACATTATTTAGCTTTGCTGTAGCTACTGCTAAAGATGTTCAAACGGTTATGTTGTGTCGATTCTTTGCTGGGTTCATTGGTGCCGCACCATTAGTTGTGGCTCCTGCAGTGATGGCTGATATGTTTGGTGCAAGAACAAGAGGCACTGCGATTACACTTTTTGCTATGGTTTTGTTTGGTGGACCCATGCTTGCCCCAATTCTTGGTGGATTTACTGTAAAAAACTCATCTTTGGGATGGAGATGGACCTCATACTTTTGTGGCATTGTAGGTGCTTTGTCGTTTGTCATGAGTATATTCTGCTTGGAAGAAACCCATCATCCGATCATTCTTGCTAGAAGAGCCGAGGAGTTGAGAAGGAGAACCGGTAATTGGGGAATCTATGCTCCACACGATGAAGTTTCCTTGAGTATCAAAGAAATTGCCGAAAACAACATTACTCGTCCATTGAAGATGTTATTCACCGAACCCATTTTGTTTTTGGTCACTTTGTACAACGCTTTCATCTACGGTATGTTGTATTTGTTCTTAACAGCAGTCCCCTTGATCTTTATTGGCAAGTATGGTTGGTCTCAAGGTGTGGGTGAGTTGCCGTACATATCGATGCTTTTGGGAACACTTCTGGGAGGAGTGATTGTAATTTTGGGAGAGAAGAGGTACAATCTGGTAATGGATAAAAACAATGGTAAACCAATTCCAGAGGAAAGGTTGCCGCCAATGATGCTTGGAGGAGTTACGTTTACAGGTGGTATGTTTTGGCTTGGTTGGAGTGGAGCTTTCGGCGACAAAGTACATTGGATAGTGCCCACTATTGGCGCGTTCTTTGTTGGGAATGGATTAATGTTGATTTTCTTGCCCTGTTTCAACTACATCATTGACTGCTACCTATTGTATGCTGCTTCTGCATTGGCTGGTAACACTTTTCTTAGATCAGCTTTTGGTGCAGCTTTCCCCCTTTTTGCCAGGCAGATGTTCGTTAATATGAAAATTCAATGGGCTAGTACTTTATTAGGGTGTTTGGGTGCCATAATGATACCAGTACCATTTTTGTTCTACATCTATGGAAGAAGAGTTAGGGCAAGCTCAAAATATGCGTTTGTATTGGAGTGAATAGGACTATAGTAATTAATTAGAGTTATGCGTTTTGATCATTGATTTCTGCAAGGTTCTTTGAAAAATGTTTAATCCGCGATTTTGAAAATCACCTAGTGATCTCATTGTCTACAAATGCAGATCCGAACACTCACCACCACAGCTCTTCGACTAGCTAAACAATCACCACCAACAGCTAGCACAAAATACCTAGGACGCCCATCGAACAATCTCTCTGCAGGGCTTGTGGGGTTGGCAAATGTTGGAAAATCGACATTCTTCCAAGCCATTACAAAGTCTTCATTAGGTAATCCTGCGAACTACCCTTATGCCACGATTGAACCGGAGAAATCCATCGTTCAAGTACCTTCTAGGAAATTAGATCATTATCAACGCATTTATAAATCACAAAAGAAAGTTCCCACTAACTTAACTGTGTGGGACATTGCAGGTTTAACGAGGAACTCCAGTTCTGGTGCAGGATTGGGAAACAAATTTTTAAACGATATCCGTCAAGTTGATGGAATACTACAGATTATTCGTGGGTTTATGGATGACGAGATTATACATATTGAAGAGAATAAAGTTGACCCTGTTCGAGATTTAGTTATCGTCAATGATGAATTAATATTGAAAGATTTGGAATTTATTGAAGTGGAGATGGAGAAGAGCACAAAGAATTTGAAAAAGCCAAATCAAACCCATGAGGCAAGAAATTTGGAGCTTTTGGAGAAATTGAGTGATTGCTTGTACAACGGTGTCAAGGTGATTAATGGTGTTTGGACCGATGAAGAAATTGATTACATAAACGGGTTAAACTTGTTGACCGCAAAGCCAACTGTATATCTATTGAATGTGTCAAAAAGTGATTATATTGCAGGAACGAACCAGTTTTGGGGTAGAGTACAAGAGTGGATTACCACCAATTCTGGCAACGATAAGCTTATCATGTTTAGTGCTGAATACGAGCATGCACTAATCACGGGCGAACCACAAGATAAGGAACTGATCGTTCCCGCAGTGATTCAGGAGATGCGCGATTCTTTACATTTGATATCATTTTACACTTGCGGCGATATTGAGTCTAGGCAGTGGACACTTCGAAAGGGTAGCTTGGCGCCAGATGCTGCTGGGTTGATACACACCGACTTGCAAAAGACATTCATCAACTCGATTGTTTACAAGTGGGATGACTTGGCACAATTGGAGGTGTTTGACGAAAACAAATTGAAGCTGATGGGGAAACAATATAGAAATGGGAAGAAATACGAAGTGGAGGATGGCGACGTGCTTGTGATAAAGGCGGGCAGTGGAAAAGCTAGATAATGCTTATGGTTATGATTTAAATGCCATGAACATCCTGTATATAGGTACAGCTCAATATAGACCATAATCCTGGTCAATCAAGGTCCTTTCAAACTTCTTTGAAACCTCTTGCAACTTCAATAACAAGCCAGCAGCAAGGCTCTTGACTCTGTTATCAATAATTCCTTCCCATGTCGCAGTTAACCAATTATATACCAACATTATCTCATCGTTGAAGTTGAGCACCAAAAACTCAGCGTCAATCAATTCCAATATGAGTAATATTCCAGTAAGTATTGATTCAATAACTTGAATCTCTTCCAAAGTCACTTTTCGTATCACAGTGCAAGACAACAACATAAACTCTTTGATCATGTCTTTAAGTTGTGTCGACGATGGGTACGCAACGTGGAGTAATAAACTCAATGTTTTGATATATTGAGCAATGAAGATTGGCGAGTAGTGTCCAATATCAATGGATCCAGACTCATACCACACATTAAGCAAAGGGAAAAAGAAATTTGTTCCGATAATTTTGTAAAAGTTGGGAATTACCGGTTTCTCCCTTGTTTGTACATCCTTTGGTTGGGTTAGTGATCGTGAGATGCGTACCAATTTACCTTTACCGATTATTTGATCTTTAGCATCACTTGAAGCATCATGCATAAGTGAATCTTGAAGTTCATTTTCAATTTGATTTATATACTTCAATCCCCCAATATATTTGTTGTGTAACGAAGAAGGAAGTAGCTTTGTTGGAAATGACTTTTCGGTAAACGATTGAAAAACTATGTCATCCTTGATACCGCGTAGTTCACGTGCAGCTAGCGACGTAGCGGATAGGATAAACATTCGTTGTTGAAGCGAATAATCCCCCGTCAATAACAAGTCAAACATATAGAAAGTTACATTAGGGTTGGTGACGATAACACTAACCATATTGACCAACTTTAAATCATCAAAGTCTGGGTCATTGTAAAAATTGTCCAAGGCAATGAGATTTGCGAGTAGATCTTGAGAATAAAATTCAACCTCATTTCCTTGACGTGATTTTCGTCGTAAAAGAGTTGGACCTTGCAATAAAGCAACTCGGCGCATTTCATATGCTTGGGGTTTTTTAGAATCGATGGAGATATATGATATCAAGTCTTTTACATATATGGGCTCCGGAACTTTTGGTTTGGGAAGTAGGGAGCCATCATCATCTGAAGTATCCTCCATGGGGGTGTCAGCAAGAATATCTAAATTTGGCTGACTGGCAACCGGCTTGTGAATGGGGGAGTTAGTGTTTTCTTCCTTCAAAAATTCCCATGCAACATCAACACTCAAGCTTTCAAGTTCCTCAACTGGAGCCAAAAGCTCATCATAATCATGGCCAATGTTTGTGGACTTGAAAATTTTGAGCTCTCCGCTTAGCTCACAGATCCTATCCGCAAGAATGATACCTAGCGACCTCGCATTGATTGAAAATGATTGAAGATGATTGCTAATTCCCTCGAGACAGATCTTGTTTTTTGTCAATCCTTTTATGAATTCGCCATCTTTGCACCGGCTAAGTAGTTGAAAAATAAGAAATGTCCTAAATTCTTGGATTGTAATGGGCTCGTTTTTGATATACATTGGATCTGACCATTTTTGCAACTGACTCATAACGAAAGGGGGCATGCAAGGACCAGTTTCACCAGTTTTTTGTGATAGTATGGCAGCGATCAACAGTATGAGTGCCTTATTTGATCTCACCACCACACTCTCGATGAAATTCTCATCCATGTACTCACAAAAGGACTTGAGAATGTTGAACAAAGGCAACATGTTTGCATCAGTGACTATGAGAACGACATATGCTAAAAAAAATCGCTTCGTGAAATCTCTTCTTTGGAAATCTTTTTGACGATGGAGAGTCTCTTCAAAATGTGCCCAGTAATCACGAGTGAAAAAGATACTGAAAAACTCTATGAGCGATTCTGCACTCAAATTGAGAAGTGATTGCACAAAAATGTCTGGCTGTAACCCTTGTTGATACAACTTGGCAACACCGGTGGACAAGTAATGGGCATATGACTTAGACGACTGTAATGCCACATTAGTAATATCCCAGCCTTTTGATATAGTAACTTCATTCACTACTGATAACAATTTCCCCTTAAACACAAGTTTGTCAATCTCTTTCAATTCTGGAGATGTTCTATTTGATGCAATGTTGACAACAAATTGCTCATCGACTACCGATAATAAAAAATCAAAGTAGACCCTTAGTTCGGCATCACTGTTTGGTACATTTAGTACGCTTGACACTTTACTAAGTAAGTTTCCAAAACCAATTAAGCTCTGGAATTTGTACCTTAACTTTGACTCGGTGCTGTTCGGCAAAGACAGGTAAATCTGTGGCACAGTATAGTTCAACAACGCGCTAATCAATGGAAACGAAGGATTCTTATAGTTGTCCAAAACACGGTCCAATTCTGTGATACTAGGATAATTTTTTAAAAGTTCAATGTCGTTGGTCATGGGATTCAATTAGAGGTGGTTTGTTGAATTGAATTTAACGCTAGCAAAAAAAACAAATGCATCGCGTGGTTGCAAGAAATACCCCATCTCAAAGTGAACTCTTTCAAACAACACACAGAATTAACGAACAGTGAAACAGTAACATTGGAGAATACATCACAACAGCAACTTCCTTTTGAATAAATATCACTGATTTCGCTGTTTATTCTTCTGCCCACCCCCCTTTTGAAGTCACCCCACCAAATGAAGAGGTTGATGCTGTCAGCGTCTTATAGTGGCTACAAAGTAACAAAGCCAAGGAAAGGTGCTTCGTTCAAGGTGCCAGCCGCAACTTCATTGTACAATAAAACCACTGTGTTTCCAAGATTTGAAAAGCGTGAGATACCAAGCATCTCACCGGAACTCGCCCGACTAAAGGAGCAGATTGAAGATGGAAAGAAACTCTCTGTTGAGGAGTACCTCGAAAGTTCACATTTCAAGTTCAAAGAAGGTCTGGGGCAACAGTCGTTGGACTCTTTGAAAGAAGCACTCTTGTTGCTTCATCCAAGGACAAGACCTTTGGTAGCAGTTGATTGCGAAGCTTACGAGCATGGACACAACAAGATCACGGAAATTGGGATAGCCATACTAAAACCCCAATCAACTACAGTATCACAGATTAAAGCAATTCATATAATAATTAAGGAACATCTACACAAGAGAAACTCCAAATATGTGCCCGACAACAAGGACAAATTCCTCCATGCAACTTCATACATAATGAAGGAGAAGGATGCAATATCTACATTGAAGCTAGTACTAGATAAATACATCACAGCTCAAGATGGGGTGTTGGTTGGCCATTCAATAAGCTCGGAGATAAAGTATTTCAAAAGTTTGGGAATTGAGTTGCTGCCTACAGTCAAGATGTTGGACACGTTGAAATTGCACAAACTTGGCAGAAGCAACGGTGGTTCGCTAGGCGGATGCCTTAAGCTATTAGGACTACCTTGTAGTTACTTGCACAATGCCGGAAACGATGCCTACTACACGTTGTTGGTGGCCTTGTCATATTGTGATCCAGTAGTCCGTATTCAAAAGAATTTGGACATATATTCGTCTAGCGAGTTTACCGAAAAGTATCCACACGACAAAAATACTGCTTTTGTTAAAGTCGATGATATTTCTTTGTTAGATTTGTAGTGCAAAAAACAAGCGTATAAAGAGAATTGGGAATGCATGTTGACAAACTCCGAAATTGGAAAATAAAAAGCGCATCTCTCTCTCTAAAAATCAAAAACAAAAAAAAGGACCAAAAAAAAAACCTTAATTAAAGATATCGCGATTTAAGTAAAACATATAATATCGTCCACTTGGCTTTTCGCGATAAGCAATGACAGAGGAATATGATGAGTCCACCTCGCTTATAAACAGAAGACCATCACGGCTGTTTCTAGATACACCACTTGGTTCATTCAAAGGCCCAAATTCGTTACACAATTTTGCTAGCTCATTCACTCGTGCACAATCTTTTGCAGCTTCCAAAATCGACAATGAGATCCACAAAGAAAGATCGTTCTTCGTTAGAGAGCCTACTGGAGATGGAGCTGAAGATGAAACATTTGACCCGAAATTGATGGTTCCATCTTATCGTGGTGAACGACTTAGCCTGGTTGTGCATGATTTGCATCGGAACCAATTGTTTATGAATAACGATCTTGATTCCGCTTTGTCTCCTAACAACGATGTGTTTTACCACGATGATGTTGTGAATGCAATAAACGAGTCAAGATCACGCCAAGGGTCAGACTTTTTTGGAAGCGGTATCCCCATGGGTAAAAAGATTCTTCCTCAACCTTCATTTTCAAGTTTTAGAAGTTCAATATCTATGGCCACAACTACGAGTCAGATGACGTTGAAAAAGATTGAGGATTCAGATGGGAACATTATCACCGTGTTGGCAGGTCAATCAACTGTACCTCAAACCGTGTTCAATTCCGTCAATGTGTTAATCGGTGTCGGGTTGCTTGCGTTGCCAGTTGGGATTATGAAAGCTGGGTGGGTGTTTGGTGTTCCTATATTGGTTGCATGTGGGATTATAACATTTTGGACTGCAACATTGCTTTCAAAGGCTATGGAGACAGATGCAACGATCATGACGTATGCTGATCTAGGTTATGCTGCTTATGGGTCCATGGCTAAGCTTGTCATATCCCTACTTTTTTCAATTGACTTGGTAGGTGCTGGCGTTTCATTAATTATCTTGTTTAGTGACTCGTTTGTTGGAGTATTGAGTAATGATCCTACAACAACGAAAATTATAACCTTTTTCATTTTGACACCATTCACATTCATCCCATTACCGATATTGTCAGTTTTCTCATTACTTGGTATCTTATCGACTATTACTATCACATTGTTGGTGATATTTTGCGGCTTAATCAAGGATACATCACCTGGTTCATTGATAGAAGTCATGCCAACAAATCTTTGGCCAGAGACTGGCAAGAATTTTTTACTTGGTGTAGGTATATTAATGGCGCCATTTGGTGGACACGCAATCTTTCCTAATTTGAGAAGTGATATGAGACACCCGTACAAATTCACAAAGTCATTACGATACACATACATTATAACTTTGATTACAGATTGTCTGATGGGGATTTTTGGATTTTTAATGTTTGGTGCAACGTGTAGCAATGAGGTCACCAACACGTTATTGCAAACAGTGGGGTATCCGTCTTGCATCTATCCATTGATAAAGTCATTGATTTGCGTGATACCATTGGCCAAGACGCCTCTCAATGCGAAACCAATAATTTCATCCTTGGATGTATTGTTTGGGGTATCCAATCAGGCAGAGACCAAATCAAGGGCAATTTTCAACTCGGTAAACAAATTTGTGATTAGAGTCGGGGTCAATGCTGTGTTTGTCTTTTTGGCGATTGTGTTTCCAGAATTTGAGAAAATCATCGGTATATTGGGTGCATCAATCTGTTTCATCATTTGCATTATATTGCCCTGCCTCTTTTATACCAAGCTATGCGGAGGCAAGTTATCCACACTTGAATCGGGTACAATCTACTTTATCATTTTGGGTTCTTGTGTTTTGGGAGTAATGGCTAGCTGGGCCGTTGTCACAATTTAATAGGGAACAGTAAAGATGTATATAAAATCTACTTTAACGCAAACTTGGACTTACTTCTCACGTAAGCTCCGTATCGGTAAAACAAAAATGGCACTGGAATCATCAATGCCGCCAAGCAACCAACTAAAGTGGCTGCCCATTTGATGGTTAAATTGGTAAACATTTGTGTATCAAACAATGGGAATGCGGCACCAAATGAAGCTCTCATAAAGGTGTTTGCTGCTAGAATCGATGCAGGCACATGTACATAACAATCAATCAAGTAGTTTAAGGTTGGCAAAAAGATCAAAATCAATCCAACTCCAACAAAAAACTCTCCAATGACAGGCACAATCCAATGCACATGATTAGGATAGTCTCCGGTCCAGCCTAACCAAAATATTCCAATAACGAAAACAAAACCACCCACCATGATTGGAGGTAATCTTGATTCAGGAGTCCATTTTTTCCCCGTAGTGTCCAACTTGTGATTATAGTTCTTCTCGTATAAGATGATACATAAACCAGCAAATGCAACGCCAAGCATCATAGATATGTACGGTAGTTCAGCAACACCTTGGGACCAACCGTATCTGCCACCGAAAATGAGCGGAATCACCGTCAAAAATGAGTACAACATTGCATACATGAATGCATTGTAAAGACTAACAAGAAACACGATCGGCTCTAAGAAAAGCAATTGCAATGGTCGCAAAAGGTTATTTCTAGCAATCTCTTTCAAGCTTAGTCTAAGCTCCTCCTGAGGAGCAAAGATACCCCAGTTACCAGTCTTTCTTCTCAAGTATTCTGCTCTCTTTGCCAAGATGAGAGGATGATGTGTCTCTTTCAAACAAAATACATTGAGTATCAATGCAAGGCAGCCAACAAGGGCAGAAAAGTACGAGTTCCATCTCCATCCTAATGCACTATTTTTTGTAGTGAAACCACCGAGTATGGGTGCTAGCATTGGTCCAACAAAAATTGTACCTACAAAAACATTAACGGCAACACTTCTCGGTCTATCATCCAACAAGTCAACCATTATTGCTGGTGCAAGAGGAAATGGGCCACTACCGATAAATCCCGCAAAGAAACGACACAACATTATCGTTTGCAAGTCCTTTGCCGTTGCAACAGCAAACAAAAACACTGTATACCCAAAGCTAGACACCACCATAATTGGCTTCCTACCGTACAACTCCGACAATGGGCCATAAATGATTGGTCCCAAGGCAAATCCAAACACATAAAGTGAGGTGGCCAATGCTGCTACCGTCTGTCCAACGTGAAATTTATTCATAACTTCCTCATTTCCTTGCGAGAAATAGGCAGAGCCTAGCGACACATACAATGCCGAATAGCCAGCAGTAAAACAATAAAGAAATTTTTTTGAAGTTGAATAGTTGCGTGGGTTGTATGGATCATTTGGTCCAGTAAATGTGACACAATAAGCATCTTTATTTGGGAGTGGCGGTGGAAAGGCTCGTTTGTCACCCCATGCAAGAGCGACATCTTCATCATAAGCAGCTTCAGCTAATTCGGGCATGTTCATCATTTTTCTCGTCAACTGGCGTGACAATACTGGACTGCTTTCAATTCTTGACAATCTGTCACCTTGACTGTGATGGGAAACAATGTCGTTATAATCATGAAGCGGTCCTAACTCTATATCCTTGCCTGCAATAGGCTTTGGGTCCTCGGAAACTTCTTTCGCGAATGATAAGGATGATGAGGATGAGTGATCTTTATCGTGTTTATCTTGATCGTAATGTGTTTTGGTCTCCTTGCCAGAGGAGTGTTGATTGCTAGACATTATGTGTTTGAGCTATTTGTTGCAACATTCATGGTAGAGTCTTTCTTTAGGTAGAACTGAGGGGTTTTATATATCGTTTGAATGTGCAAAAACGTGTAGATGTTCCTTTTCAAATATGGACGGTCATGTGTAAAACCCGGATAGCTTTGGGTGAGTTAAGAATAGAACAATAAAGGCTGCAATTCGTGTAAAAATTGAATGCTCCAGTATTACTCCACATCGTTTATGTAACTACTTTTTCTCACATCATGTGAATACCACAAATTGATTACTTTGCTCAATTGTGCCCCACTACATTGCCCTGGGCGATGGGTTACTCTCCAACCATCTTTGTAAATCACCCACAAGACAGTTTAGATGATTGTACACCTGTCACAAGCAACAGATTTTGCAAAATGTCGTTTGCGTGTCATGAGTTTGTTTTGTGTCACTTCGAGTGGTTATAGATAGATCTTTCGGCGATAATCTTTATTTCCAACGTGTGGGCTTTTTGCGTATAGTGCAACCAATATTATATGGCTGCGTGCATTACAGGCAGAGATCAAGATTAGGATCTGAATCTGCTCTCCATTTCAAATGGAATCTTGAGGGATCTTTAAAAGTTTCCAGGCCTTTTTTGGTCCCTTCAATGTGTCACAAAATAGGATTAGATATTGCATTACTGAATGCCGTCTTCCAAATACAGTGCGATTCATTATTCAAGAGCTGTTTCTGAAATACAGTGCCTCAAGGCAAATTACCGTGGCTGATGTTTTAGATGAAAGCTTACAAAGATCCACTCGTAACCATTATTCCTTAGCGTACTTTGATCTGCGTCTAACTCTATCTCCAACTCTATAAAACACCAACGGCACCGCGATTAATAATATACCCACCCCTGCCAACAAAACTGATGCCCACTTTATAGTTAGCTTGCTGAACATTTGTCTAGTGAATAATGGGAAAGCAGCACCGAAAGCGCATCTCATGAATGCGCAACTCACTGATGCAAAAACGGCCAAGGATTCATAACATCCATATATATAAGACATTGACCCTAGATATACAGACATGATTCCATTACCAATTAAGAATGCTCCTATTATGGGTATTATCCAATGAATGTAGTGGGGGTAATCACCAGCCCAACCTATGAGAAGAATCCCAATCACAAACGCAATGCCACCTACAATTATGGGCGGTAGTTCAGCTTTTGGAATTGGTGATGCATTTGCTTTACTCATTTTATGATTCTGCAGTAACCTAATGTAAGTTAATATTGTTCCTCCCACAAACACCCCAAGCAACATTGACAAGAAAGGTAGCTGCGAAATTCCTGCTCTCCATCGATATCCACCTTGAAAGACCATTGGAATGATTGATAGCAATGCATACAACATTCCATAAACAAAGCCATTGTAGAGACCAAACAATAGAATAATAGGTTCAGTAATCATCAAGGTGATTGGTTTAACAGCATTTTCGGTTGCTATTGCTTTCCAATCGAAAGTAATTGCCTCTTGTTTTGCGTAAATCCCCCATATGCCAGTCTCTCTTCGTAAGTGTTGCGCTTTTCTAGCTAACAACGTTGGGCGGTGAGTTTCTTTCAACATAACGCAACTGCAAAATAATGCGACTGCTCCAATGACACCACTCAAATAGGAATTCCATCTCCAGCCTAAACTTTTATTTGCGGTAACAAATCCACCAACAATAGCCCCAAACATACTTCCACTAAAAAACACCAACGAAGAAACAATGCTAATTATAGCACGATGCTTTTGTGAAAACAAATCAGTTAATACACTAGGAGCAACAATTAAAGGCCCACCACCAACAAATCCGGAAAAGAACCGACAAAACATGATCGTTTGAAGGTCCCGTGCTGATGCAGCTCCGAATGTAAAACAAACATAACCGAAACAACATACAATCAAAACACTTTTCCTACCAATTAATTCAGACACGGGACCAAAAATTATTGGAGCTGAAGCAAATCCGAGGATGAAAAGTGAAGTTGTCAAACTAGCAACTGCATAGCTGATTTGATGAAATCGCATCAAGTCTTCCACTCCTTGGGCGAATATGGTTGAACCAAAGGTTATTGCAAAAATTGTTAATGCAGCAGAAAGAATGTATAATAACTTTCGCCATAAGGGATAATTATAAGGGTCGTAGAGGTCTTTTGGTCCATTAAAGCGAACTTCAAATGGTGCTCTATCAGGTAACTTTGGTAGCTTCATTATTTCACTAATGTTTTGGTTGTAACCTTGCTCCAACTCGCCAGCTTGGCTGCTTATGTCTTTATTCTCTTGATCATGGTCAACACAGGTAGGTGCGTTACTTAAATTGGAAACTGTGGACATTGCAGTATCTCATAGTGTATTCGAAAGAATGTATCGCTTTGTATCGCATTGTCAGCACGATAATTAGCAAGTATTTATAGTCTAGGCAAATCGGAAATTGCATAAAACCTCCCTGGAAGCTAGACACGGATACAACTTTGTATATGCGCCTCATTTCCTTTTTTTAGGGTCCATTGCTGATCGTTAGTCACGCGGCCAAGACAAACAGACTAGCCAAGTGGTTATAAATTACAGGTACTGTACATTTTAGGTGAGTGTTTACGTGGGAGAGCTATTGCGAACATAGACGCTTTTGCGCTTTGCTGAATAGGAATTGAGAATCAGTGCAAATAACCCATAATGCCGCAGGCGAATGAGGTAGTGATTAAATCTTTTCTGGAGACAAATGAGTCCTATAAGTGTGATCATTCAAAGTAGATCAAAGCCAAGCCGTTTGTGGATTAAAAAAAATAGATAAGAAAAATACCATAGATGTGTGAATATGAGTTTTTAAGCATTACTCCTTATTTAGAATTACAGTACATTCAAGAACCGTTGGGCAACGTTAAATACACCATATGGGGTACATAAGTTATCAACTATTACAGTAGAGAATTAGACATCCACGTACAAAGATAACAAGGCACATTGGTTGAAGAAAATGCGATATCTTTGATAAAAGTAGTGTTATTTTTGTGCAAAAGAGTGTCTCGTGTACTCCCATTGTAACGCATTTACACATTCAGGTGACCCCTTGATAGTCCCTAAGGCATCACTCTATTGTCATCTTTTTTTAGTAATGAGAGATAACTTTGATGTAGATGTGATCAACGATAGATTGTTTGAGAATTTGAATCTTGAGTTGAGAAAACAATGATGGTATACGTAGAAACCCTAATATGCAAAATCAATCATGATCAGGGGGTTATCAATATTCACTTCGTATTAGAAAACAAAGGGAAACCTGCAACGCGCAACAAGCAACGCGCAACGCGCAAACATATGGCGGATTCTTTCCTAATTAGGAAATTTATCATTCACTTTTTAGGAAAAAGATTCCCGCTAATTGATTGCAAAATGTGGCTTTCTCTTGTGAGTCAATCTGCAAGGCACAGATAAATAGATCAAACTTGGATCCAGAAGATTTAATTTTTTCTTCTCAATTATTTAATCCAATAAGCGTTGTTTCATTTCAAACCACGCGCAACAATGTACATTCCTAAGAAATATCAAGAAGAAGAGTGGGAGCAAGTGGAATACCTCATTAAGAGATACCCACTTGCAACCATTGTGACGACAACTGATGACAACGAGATTGTAGCAAACCACATACCTCTATTTCTCAAAATAGAGTCTACTGGGGAAAGAAAGTTGATAGCGCACATTGCCAAAGCCAACCACCAAATACCCTCCTTAAACTCAAACGACAAGGTATTGGTGATTTTTCAATCACCTAACTCATACATCACTCCAAACTATTACCTTAGCAAGGAGGAGACTCACAAAGTGGTTCCAACATGGGATTTTGCTAGCGCACATATTCACGGATCATCAAAGATCATAGATGATTTTGATTTTGTTAGAGATCAGCTTAATCATTTGACTAATCAAGAGGAAGGGAAGAAGGACAAAGATTCAACAAAGTGGCAGGTGAATGAGGCACCAGAGAATTATTTAAAGATTATGCAAAAAGCAATCACTGGACTTGAGATACAGATCAATTCGTTTGAATGCAAGTACAAGTTTGAACAAGGGGCAAAGAAGCCGGATATTTCTGGTGTTATAAAGGGGTTGTCCGATGATGGTAAAGAGGAAATGTCGAAATTGACTATTGATGCAAATGCAAGATCAGATGAGCGCAAATCGGGCAAGACCTAAAGAAGTGGTTTAGAGATGTCATACACCGGATAGATTGCAAATTTGAGTTTTTACCATTGTCAAAAACAATGATCGACTCCTCTACATTACTGCACTAACCTCTCCTCAATACGGATTAAACCTTGGAGCTCCACGCCCCCTTCCTCTAAACCCAGCACGTCCTCTAAACCCAGCCCTGCCTCTAAAACCAGCGCGCCCGCTGCCCCTAAAGCCGCCTCTATTAGCATTAATCCCTGGGATGTTTGTCCTTTTTGGTAATACCTTTAAACGTCTGTCTCTGAAAACTGAATCATCCAATTCTTTTACCGCTGCATTTACACCCTCGACATCACTAAACTCCATATAAGCAAAGCCTTTAGGCTGTCCAGTGATTTTGTTTGTCATAATTGTCACTCTGTTAACTATACCTGCTGGTGAAAAGTGTTCTTGCAATTCTAAAGGCGTTGCTTGATAATCTACATTACCAATGTAAATGGACCTCGCATCTGAGTCTCTTCTCTCTTCAGCCAATTGCTCTGCCGATGGGGCATTAGATGATCTAGCTGATGTGTTTGAAGCGTCAAGATTTGGTCGGGTGTACGTGTTGTGATCTTGTTCATGAAGAACAGCATCGAGTTCTTGTAATCGTCTCTGTTCTTGCTCTAATTGTTCGGCGGTTGGTTCCTGTGGTTGCGGCTGTTCTTGTTGTGCCGGGGATTGTTGCTGCACTCGTGCCTCTAAGTAACCGAGTTGCTGTTCATAAGGGATTTGATCTGACATGATGTATTGGCGATAACGTGGTTATACATAGCTTTGACGCTTTGACCTTTTTTTTTTTCAGATGCTTGATCAACCTTTTGAATGTACGCTACCACATTACCTACAAGAACAATAGATAAATGTATTTCTTTATAAACGGGCTATTTCAAAATTGGGACACTCCTGGTAAGTTTCTCTCCCTGGACAAGTTATGCTTAATGCTACCAATATCACGTGGAAGCGTAATTGGAGGATCATTCTCCTTATTACCATCAGATGATCGAGTTGATCCATAATCAATATGCTTAATCTTGCGCTTCTTTTTCAGACTAGGAAACAAACCTTCAGTTTCCGATCGCAACACATCAACGTCAGTTTCATAACCTCTATCGTACGGCATAAAATCATCGTCATCGGTGAGCACGCTCATAAATCCGGAATCAGCTCGTGGTAGATCATCACCATGGCTGGATTTCCTGCGTGGTCGATTCTTTCTACCCATGAACAAAACTAGTCCAATCATTACACCGCCAAAAATCATCAAGCCTAGTATTATACCAACACCAAGACTTACAACCCCCAAATGAATATGGAGAAAGTTGCTTGACTTTTTATTGAACCACTGTAAATTCAATGGTTTGTCGATTAAAAAGACACAAACTCGGTTGGTTGTATTTCTTTGCTGCGTGCATCCATGCGAAAGAAGTTTCACTTCTTGGTTTTTGTTGTATGCAGAGCCCACTAGGGGCTCTGTATCGTTCATTTTATGCAATTGAAGCAATACTTGACCTTTCTTCAGTGTATGCTTGCACACGAGTCCACCGCGAGTCAAATTTGTTTGTATCACGTCTGTCACATCTTTCCCCAACGCACAGTCAACTAGTTTATGCACTTCCCCATTCGGTATCAAATGAAATTGAAGAAACTTGTACAAATCTGAGAACGATTTAGTGATGTTGAAATCTTTCAAGGAATCGGGTTGGGGGACGATCAAAGAATATGGCTTCTTTCCCTTCAACGATTTTTTAATATGAGGAAAAATCTCGAGTAAGTGTGTAATGGAAAATTCCGGCAACAGGGCATCAAACGTCGTTGCAATCAAGTCATTTATAGGGATATAGAAATCATGCGGCAAAATTACCTTGTTCACCACATGTATCACACCTTGACTAAACAAAACGTCTGAGTTTAATGGTAAGTTGAAAACATAATCATTGTCTAGTTCAACAGGGTTGTATTCCTCTCCACCACCCAAGCTTCTCACTTTTATTGCACCATCGTCAATGTCCTTAAACGTCCTTGAGCCTTGGAAATTACTGTATAATGTGTCTTTCAAAAACATGCCACGAATTATGTTTTTAAATATAATTGGATTCGCTTCAAGATAATCCAATACGAGACCAAGCTCCTTCCATAAACCCTCATCAACTCGGTTTTCTGTCATACCACAAGGCAAAAAAATTGTATACCCTTGCTCATTGTCCTTCAATGACAACATATCAAAAGAACCAAAGTATCTCAAAGTACGTACACATCCAGTGCGGTCAATCTCCAATGTATCTACCGGCGGCAAGGCTCCATTGGACATTAAATCTCCCAACGAGTGCTTCAAGTTGACAGGTGTCGAGATTTCGTCCTTTGTAATGAATATTTGACTATTGTTCAATATTGAAACAGTTTCAACGACTTCAGCTCCTCCGTCAATGAGATACTTTGGCCTATCTTCAACTTGCTCTTTGGTCACCTTCATCTTGTAGCAGCCTCCTAGCTTCTTTTTTGAACATAATCGAGTGTTTGCCAAGATATGAGAAGTGGCATTGAAATCGAGGTTCTCGTCAATAAAGTGGTACATAAGTTCCTGCTTTGAACTGAACGACATCGACTTTATTTCATCATCACTGACATCGTCACGCAGGTCAATATCAACAAGTATCGTTTGGTTTACCGAAGATCCATCAATGAACGTCTCCAACAGTCTAAATTTCAATTCTTTAACAACGTTTGAATAGTGATGGGCAAACAAAGCTTTTCTAACAATCATTTCAGCAGTGGGTATATCCAACACTTGAAAGAATTGCTCACCGGTTTCGAAAATTTGTAGCAACCCATCAGCTAGAGCAATAGATTGATTGGTGGAGAAATGAGAAATGGTAATGTTTCCCTCTTGAAATTGGAATCTGTGTTTTTGTCCAACCAAGGAATGGACAGTTCTATTAGTTCCGTTTACACCACCAATATACTCCCCAAACATGAGGTGTTTCAAAAGCAGGACTATATCTGAGTTGATTTCGTGTTCGGCTCCTTCGGTAGTGTCAAAGTCCGCGCTATCAGTATTCACCAAGTAATACTTTAGCTGGAGACTGTCCAATGATTTTTTGAAAACTTCATTGCTTGGAACCACCACCGTTTTCACATCACGAAGGAACTCAGCACACGATCCGGGAAGTTGTTGTGGTTTCTTTTTTTTATTCTTCTTTTTCTTCTTCCTTGCTTTTGTTATGGACTCGTCTCCTTCCTCTTGGAAAACCAGTCTAAATAATTGACGAACGATAGATATCCTCTCATCCTCAGTATTGAGCAAAAAATCACACATGGTCTGCTTTATCGGTAATAGTTTATCAATCACTTGGATGTATGACCTTTGACGTGTTGCATACATGTCTTCCTCGACTATAGTAGCCAAGTCATCAATCACATATCCATCAACGTCTGGCTTGATCTTAATGGGATATGATTTGCCTTCAGTCTTGTTGTACATTGTATCATATATGGCTTCTTCACTAGTGAGGTTACCAATGGAAACTGCTTGATTTACAATATAACGTAGCAAATGGTCATCTTGCCAAGGATTATGGGGGCCCGTTCTTTCCACAAATGCCAGATTTATGGGCGCTAGCAAGGTTACATTCTGCAAAAGGTTTAATTGCGGTATTATTCCATTTCTTTGTAGTTGACGTAAAAAGTATGAAAACTGTGGTTCTGATGATAATATGTCCACAATGTATGAAGGCGTGGGCTCAACTTCGTCTGATGTTGTTGTTGTGGGTCTAGCATGTGTTGATGGGAGTATTAGTAGAAAAACAGTGAATAATAGTGAAAGTAAGTTGGGAGCCGGTCGTAGATGAGAAAGCATCGCAATAGGTATGCTTGAGTGATACCTGGTGGAGCAATACGTAGCTATGGTTCTCCTGGTGCGTTATCAAGTGTGACTCCAGTTTTTTTGTTGCACTAAAGAACGAACAGCGCTACCTGTTATCTCTGAAAGAGTTAATTTATAATGATATGAGCAAAAATGCAGAGAAGTGCCCCCAAGGTCTCTTTGCCAGGGCTGGTTCCTCTGTAAAGTTGAATCAAAAATTTGCTCAATTTTTGGTTCCTACTTGGGAGTAGAAACGCATTTTTTACGAATATAGATATCATGTAAGGAAGTTTAGTGAAATTCCATCCCGTGGGTAGTGGATTTTGAAGTACCACATAATAAATTGATCTGAATAAGTAGAACTTCAGTACCCCTCTGCGACCCTCTCCTTAGCTCAGAAATGCCTACTAGGCGTTGAATGATTCAGTTTTCATGAGAATAGCAACAGCCCCATGCACTGACTTAAGGGAGAAGAGTTTTCCACTTTGCGCAGGATTTGTTTATCCGTATATTGAACATGGAAAATACCAAGAAAATATTTTGGATGCAAACAGGGCTTAACAATGCATTCTAGTCCCATTTTGACACAAGTTGAAATGATTGTAGAGAATTGAGCAAATTACTTTGATTGTTACTGAAACTGACCGATGATATAAGAACAAAGGGAAATTCCTACAATGATTCACCCCTCTACCTCCTCTAACCATCAATCAATACCGCCTTCAATATTATGATGAAGAGAAATGTTGTGTACAAAGGTCTAGACTGTGCAGCGGACACAATGAACCCCATGTACATGCAGTATAAAATGTTGCTGCAGAAACAAATCCCATGGGCTTCACAAACAAAATATGCCAGGTATACCCTTTATTTTGGAGTTGTAGTGATTTTTGTTGCCTTGTTGAAACATTTGTACTATAGGATCAGAGACATTAGATTCAAACCACAATCGACTTCAAATGCCGCTACTTCACTCATTGATGTGCTTGTTTCATATTGTCGATACGTTGGATATAAACAAACACCGAGATACTTACAATACTTTGCATCCTTTCCTAAAACTATTGGATCTGCAATGTTTATGATGTTGACTACTTTATACTTGGCATGTTATTGTTTTGTTCCTCATTTTTGGTACAGGCCGTGCATTGGATTTGGATCTCCGCCATTGGCCATAAGAGCTGGATTAATGGCTACTGCGTTGATGCCATTTATTTACATTTTGTCAGGGAAATCTAATATGATAACTTTACTCACGGGAATCAGTTATGAAAAACTCAATACTTATCATCAGTACGTGGGAGTTGCTTCCTTTGTGCTTAGTATTGTTCATGCGATTCCCTTTATTTATCAATTCTTGCAAGAGAGTGGTGCTGCTTATATGCATGATAGATTCATGGCCAAACAGATTTACATTAGTTCAATTCCATCTATCATCTTGTTGGGATTGTTGTGTACCTTGTCGAAAGCATGGTTTCGAAAACATTGTTATGAAGTTTTCTTACATTTACATTGGATGATGGGTGTGGCTTTTTTTGGTTGTTTGATGTGGCACACTAAAGCTGTGTTGGGCTCATGGGATTACATGTGGGGTGCATTGGCATTCTGGGCAACACAATTGATATTTAGAATATTGGTCAAGACTTGCTTCAGACCAAACACCATGTTTTTGAGATCAAGAAGAGCTCATTTCACCAAACTTGATGAAAATACATATGGAGTACACATAGAGAATGTTAAAGGGTACACATGGAGACCAGGACAACATGTGTTTCTTAGGTTCAAGGGGTTGAGGTTGCTCGATAGCCATCCATTTTCAATTGGATCTACAAGCGAGCAAGGTAAGGGAATGAAGTTTATTGTTGTTCCTCAAACAGGGTTGACAAGAGCTCATTTCAAGGAATTAGATCACCAAATTGAGTTGAACAAGCAAGTATACATTGATGGTCCTTATGGAGGAACATTTAGAGATGTTACAAAGTTTGATAAAATAGTGTTGGTTGCATCAGGTAGTGGTGTTACAGCAACCATTCCATTTTTGCTGTATGTTGCACAATTGCACCAACAGAAGTCACCCTTGGCTGACAATTTAAAGTGTGTCAATTTCATTTGGGTGGTTAGACACCAGAAGGATATTAAATGGATTGAGGATGAGTTGACCAAGTGTCAAGAAACTTTAGGTAATAAACTTCAACTTGACATTCGTGTTTGTCATCATCAGGATAAAGTTGAAGAGATTGGAGATAAAAAGTTGGATTTAGAAAAGAGTGCTGATTCTTCTAATCAAGTGAGTTTTGCTAGGTTTCCAATAACGTATGGTAAGCCACATATTGAGGAGATTTTAAACTCTCTAAAGACTGGGTTGTCAAGAAGAAATATGTTTGTTTGTTCTGGTAGTCCATCCATGTTGGGACAAGTATCACAAACAGTTTCAGAATTTCAATCATTGATCTTCAATAACGACTTGACAAACACAAATGTTGAAGAAGTGTATTTGCATACCGAAAGTTTCAGCTGGTGATTGTATATATAGAGTTAACACAGGATAATGTTTAACAGTTGAGCTTGGGTGTAGTGATATGCCGATCAAGTTGCCAATTGAGATATATAATTTGCTCAAGAAATACTTTCCATTAAATGTCATCTTCCCAGAAAAATAGTTGCATTGATATTGAATCTTGGAGAGAAAAAACAAAACCAGTGTCTCTACTGCTTCCGCCATGAAGTCTTTTGGCTACTATCTTCGCTTAGGGAAGTAAGCCATCGTCTTTTTCTCGTTTCTAGATGGTTGCAAAATCGAGTCTCCGTCGTGTTTAGCTCAAAATAAACATTACACAAAATCTGATGAGCAAATTATGTCGTACGTTCTAGACACAAAGGCATCATTTTGAGCAGATTTAACATTTCCCAATTTGGATGAATTAATCCAACCATCAAACTCCAATAAACAAACCAACAACTAGACGGAATGTGGTGGGTGAGGAACTTGAGTTACAATGTATATGCATCTTTCTTTTTAAGATCCAAACAATTTGCTCAATCGTCCACTCCTATTGCAGCCACCCTTTCCCCTCCCCTCTCATCTCACATTCAGACCCACAGACTGAGCAAATTAGTTCTCACCAAAAAAGCTACAAAGAGGTAAGCGGGAGTAAACCCATCTTAGTAATCGCTTAGTAACAAATTTGTTTCTTTACGATATATAATCTCAGCAGGTGTCCGCCATTGGATTTCGCAAAAGTAAGTAATCACCCCCTTCCGAAAGCCCTTGGCAATATGTTTAAACGGAATGTTGAGTATCAAGGAATGGACTGTTTGGATGAGTCCAATCCCATGTTTATGCAGTACCACACAATGCTGCAGAATGAAGTTCCTTGGGGTGATCAACCAAAGTACGCCAAATACACTGTTTACTTTGGTATAGTGTTTATATTTGTTGGACTACTTAAACAGATCTACTACAGATTTAGAGATTACACATACAAACCACGATCAGACTCAAATGCTGCTTATTCATTCATCGATGTCCTTGTTTCATATTGTCGATACGTTGGGTACAAACAAACTTCACAATATTTACAATACTTCGCTTCATTTCCTAAATCTGTTGGTTCAAGTTTGTTTTTCATGTTGTCTACTTTATATTTGGCATGTTATTGCTTTGTACCTCATTACTGGTACCGCGGCTGTGCTGGGTTTGGATCTCCACCTTTGGCCGTGAGGGCCGGAATGATGTCAACAGCTTTGGTGCCATTTATTTATGTGCTCGCTGGTAAATCCAATGCTATTACACTACTCACGGGGATTAGTTATGAGAAATTAAATGTGTTTCATCAGTATGTTGGTGTTGCGCTGTTTATATTGGGTGTTATTCACACAATTCCATTTATTTATCAAGAATTGCAAGAGGCAGGTGCTAGTTCTTTGCATCATACATTTGTCACTGACTTGTATTACATTAGTGGGATTCCAACATTGATACTTATGGGTTTATTGTGTACTTTGTCAAAAGCTTGGGTGAGAAAGTACTTTTATGAATTGTTTTTACATTTACATTGGATGATGGGTATTGCATTCTTTGGTTGCTTGATTTGGCATATTCAGTTTGCATTGGGAGCTCAGAATTACATGTGGGGTGCATTGGCTTTTTGGGCATCGCAATTGATTTATAGAATCTTGGTCAAGACATGTTTCAAACCTACGTCAATGTTTTTGAGATCAAGAACTGCTCATTTAACTAAACTTGATGATGATACATATGAGATCCATATTGATAACGTTAAAGGATATAAATGGACTCCAGGTCAACATTGTTTCCTCAGGTTCAAAGGGTGGAGAATTCTTGATAGCCACCCATTTTCGATCTCGACAACGACTTACCTGGGTGAGGGAATGAAGTTTATTGTTGTACCTAAAAAAGGATTAACAAGAGCTCATTTCAAGGAATTAGATCACCAAATTGAGTTGAACAAGCAAGTAT
>OGTJ01000140.1_pt1 | contig 41198 bp, 23 predicted proteins | sample 1574611 | NCBI WGS metagenome assembly OGTJ01 (sample SAMN03295858, study PRJEB24534) | human gut metagenome | isolation source: fecal sample 1 from infant 9 | host: Homo sapiens | place: USA: Pittsburgh, PA | collected 2014-07
AAATCTTCTGAAATTTATACCATTGCATGGGCTCTAGAGATGTGGGTTTTTGTGAATAGAACTCATGCATTATATTAATTATTACACAATGTAGATTTTTGAATTTTTTTTTTTTGATTTCTATTTCACAATAAAGCTTCTTCAGACACGGAAGAGTTTTGATGGAGGGAAGCAAACGGATGTGAGAGCCAATTGCAGCCTATTGGGGTGCACCAAGGCAGCACCTGATGCCATGGCTAACTCGGCAAGGCCAAACAATAACAGGAGGTGAATCGCCAGTCTTACACTCTCTTAACTATTCGCAATTTTACGTTTCTTTTTTTTCAGAATTCAGACACAAAAACCGTATGGGATACATCGTGGCCCTACACGTTTCAGTCTAAGGGCGGGCGAAGAAGGAGAGCTCGTGGGTCGGTGCTTTTTACTTTTTTTAATGAAACTTTCTCACTGCCTTGTGTTTCATTGCTGTATATTTTACGGAGGTAGGAGCTTTAGAGCCACCCACCACGCTATAAGTCTTAACATCGTGTGACCCCATCCTCTACTTGTACCCAATACTTTTTCTTGTCAACCTGTCAAATACCCAAACACCAACAATGAAGAAAGAAGGATCTAAATCACCTGGTTTCCAAGAAAAAAGACGAATGAAAGAAACCCCTTGTTGGAAGAAAAGCTTGACGATGATGGGTTTTCCCCCCAAGAAAAATATTTCTTTGCCGAAATAATAACGTCAAAAACTTAACCACACGGCATGAAATTGAATCTCTTTGTTTTTGGATCTGCTAAACTAATTGCGTTATTCTCAGAGGCTGCTCTGTCTCATGAGATTTGTGTGTGTGTGTGTATGTTGAAGGTAGCCCACGTGGGTCCCTGATAATCACACTTTGTGTATGTTTTCATTTAGATTATGCATAATATATATGCACAAAATGTAAAAAATGGGTAATAAATTGGGCCCCACGTGTTGCCCGTCAAATGAAACAATCTTGGATATGATAATGCTCCAGCTGTTTCGATGTTTTCCCAAGATGTGGCCCACGGGTGACTCCAAGGTAGGATATAGTAGTGCTCTCTTAGCACCTATAAACTTCACTTACGTATTCTTCGTGGTTGTTGTTGTTGTTTTCCATGAGCACATAGACACCACCAGTTTAATAGAAGAATTTTATTATTTTTCTTTTTCGTTGGTCTTAGAACGAGAGAGAAACAAAGAGAGCCTCTTTGTGCAACACTTTAAATATACTCTGGCTGCAAAGAGTTTTCAAATGACAAGGCGAATGCAACGTCCTTCGTTTAGACACACAAGTGCACAATTTGATATACTTCTGAACACAATGGGGTTGACACTTGAGAAAAAGAAATTCGTGATGTATTTGGGCATCAGATACGAGTATGGATTCTTTGTGGCCTGTGAAAGAAGGAGAGTTAGGTGAAGCTACATCGCGTAATACTTCTAAAAAGGTTTTCACGCTCAAATTTTCCCCACTGCGAAATAACGTCGACTAATTGGTTAAGTTGATACGCTCATTGCTACACTTTTGTATCGTTTTGGTGCCAAATAAAAAAACTCTCTTGTTCGTCTGTACATTGAAATAACTAAAGAAATATCACGTTGTAGATACATCCAGTGGGCCACTGCTTCTGATGCTGCTTTTTTGATGAAAAAGTGGGCCATTGATCCTCAAGGGTGAACCACGAGGAAGTCACGTGGGAGGGACATAAGACCGAAAAATTCGCTAGCTCTTCAGAGACTTTGTAAAAGCGCAGTTTCGAGGTTAAAACTCTCAGGTTTCACCTTCGTCAATGCCTTGTGTATTTTTGACAACTTCGTCCTATACAAAATCTCCAACATTTACTTAGCTCAACTAAGCAAAGCAATTATCACGATTCTCTTTTAGGGGTAGCGATTGGCCAACATCCTACGAACCACGAGTCTAATCATGGACTTGAAGCAATTCTAAGGCATATCGTTCATAACATATACACTTTCCTACATGCTGGATAAAATTTGTTGCACAGTGTCAACGACTGTCGTTTCCAAATCAAGAAAAGTCCACGGTAAGAACTTCTTTGTCGATGAGTTATCGACGCGAGCCAATACTTTGACATCCTCAGATCCACTTCCTGGTGTGCCTTTAATCAAATTCAATTCCGGCCATTTGGCATTGATTATATCCAACATCATTTGCAGTGAGAAATGACCATTATTCATAAACAATCGGCGATTAGCTGCCTGCTCATTGGTCATGGCAAATACATGAGCTTTGGCAACGTCACGAACATCGATGTAGCCACCCACTTCGTTGTCAAACGTTTCATTGCCATGCTTTTGTAATAAATCACCAATCATGACATTTGACTCATTGAGATGATTGGGGTCACAATGGTAAGCTTGAGGACCAAATACGTAGGATGGATTGATAGCAACCAATGTAAACGAGGGTGTATTCATTTCCATAAACTCCCATGCCAATTTCTCAGCAAATGATTTGGCACCATAGTAAGCAGTCACTGCATCAACTGTAGCATCTTTGTACTTGATATTATTCCACGACTGTTCATTAAAAGTCAATTTGTTATTTCTCTCATCTACATTTGAGTAGATTGCTGCATCTGATGAAGTAATGACGAATTTAGTCATTTGTTTGGCATTCTTGTCAGCCGCATTCAAAATGTTACGTGTGCCTTCGATTGCAGGTATGATCAAGTCTTGTTCAGGATTAGTCGTTGTGTACGTAAAGGGACTAGCTGTGTGGAGAATGTATGAAACATCACTATGCTGTTTTAAAGATTCGTCGAATGCATCGGGAGCGGCAATGTTTGGAACAACAACGTACTGAAAGTTTTGATTATTGATCAATTTGGCCAATTTATCTCCCTTTTCTATTGAACGCACAGTGCCAACAACATCGTATCCGGATTCCAAAAGGAGTTTCACGATATGTTGGGCAATGAACCCTGAAGCACCTGTAATGTATACTTTTGGCATTGATGGTGGTGGTGGGAGTGGGGAACCGTTGTTGGTGAAAAATTAAATGTAATTCGCGCTTATCTTTTCATACAATCTCAATTTATTATTACAAGCGCTACCAATCCTAATCTCAACGAATGTAATCAATCTCATCACAAGTAGTTTAGCGGAATACAACCAACACTAAAACTCTATTCTTACTTGAACGAAACATCCATTCTCGAAACAGGGAGAAACGTAACTCTATGAACCACGTGTTTTCAATACAGTTTGTCATTGAGTACTCAGCAAGGTGGTAGCAAATCGAACTCAACATGCTTAACCAGTTTCCAATATAATCTTAGCACATTTCTCTACAACACCACCATGAGGACGCTTCGAGTGACGAAATTGTTTAAAAATTCGAGAAAATAAAAACACGCCCATATCTTGGACTCATTTTTGCGGACTTCTCACAACTTCTGCAACCAAATGTGTATATTGCCGTCGAAGGTGGACAAACACTCATATAAGAAGGACCACCAATCGACAGGAGTCATCAAAAGTATCTAACTTGGGCTCAACATGCATGAAGTGAAGTACGAAATTAAAATCTTGAGGAAAAATAATATGAACCGACATGTGGTCATTTCCCCAACAGCACGAGTTTTTAGATCTAGAGTCATTCATTGCAAATGTAAATGAGCCTCCAAGTTGGAGCTACATTCACTTTTTGGATTCAGGTGTCAACTTGGACACTGTTTGGTTAAGCTATATTATACCGAGTTTACCGACTTTGTACCAACTTGGTTTCTTTGTTGCCATTTATGTGCTATGAGGTTGGTATTCTTTCGGCATATTCGTCACTTAATCACTGTGTTCTTTACGATCATAGCAGAGGTGAACTACAGACTGGAATTTATAAATGAAACTTTATATTACATATACATTACACCCCAGGTTTTATTATTTCCTTACGTATATACCAATTATCATTGTTAGCCAAATGGTGATTAATTTCATAATAATAATCCCATGCATCTTTCCTGAAAATCGGCAAATCCCCCATAGTTGCGATATCATAAAACTTTGGCTGGTCCAAATCTTGATTAAGCTCATGATGGCGTTGGGTACATTCTTTAACAATGTTGTATTCATCTTGTAAAACTTTTGAATTACATGCTCCTTTTTTAGTCAATTGTTGGTACTTGTTGAAACGTGATTTAGTTTTGCTAAATGGTGGATTAGCACATACTTGATCATTAACCCAAAGACTTATATCTGATTGGTAGTTGTGGTTGTGGAAATGGTAGTTTGTGAGTGCTTTGGCACCATATTTGTGTTTTAATGGCTCCTTAACTTTTTTAGGAATGTATACCGAAGCTCCTTCGAAATAAGTGTGTCTTATTGGCAATAATTCATCCAAGGAATGCCAGTTCCAGTTCTTACAATGAACCGACATGGTACTTAAATTGTCAACCAATTTACCATTCTTATCAGTCGGTGGTGGTACCTCTGTATGTGACAATGCTGATATATCAATGTACAACCCACTTTGTATATCAACAAACCTTGCATCAATAAAGCTGCGACCATTACCTTGGCGAATGTATGTTGGAGCCACTTCCAACCAATAACGACCATTACCATAACGTGGGTTTTCCATAACCAATGTGCGGTTGTAATTACGGGCCAATCTATCTAACTGAGCAATTGGCATTTGCACATCAATATCGGTATCCCATGGCATGTTTAATCCATTAAATGCCCAGCCTAACAATGACCCATGGTTGATCCAGCTAGCAAATCCGTTAACCTCGGCAAATTGAAACCAAGCACGTATTATATGGTGCATGACACTTTGACGTTCACGATCACTAATGTACCTCTTGAAGAATGGGTAAGCAATATGATGTGATTTCCCTTGCAACATGTCAGTATAAATCCATGGATACTTGAAATACCGATCAGTATGGTCAACTAGATGGTTATTTGAATATTCAAGAAATTCAAGATACTTCATTTCCTCCGATGTGATGGTTTGATTATTGAGCTTCTCCTGTAGACCAAATATTTCCACATCGGGCTTGAATATAAAATCATCTGGCTCAATAGCAACTTGTTTTTGTAAATCAATAATGGGCTTTCTGGTGAAATTTGCACTTGCTTGATGCAACTGCTTCATTTTGTTCACCAATTGATCTGATTTTACTGGTACAGTTTTATGATTACCGAATCTTTTTTTACCAATTACTGGCACTTCAATCAACGATTCGTCAGTGGCAATCACGACACGTTGAGGCAAAGGATGGGAGCAGTAAAGATTGACGGCACCACGTTGTACTTTTGTTTCATAACTTTCCAACTTGTGACCACTGACTGATCCAAATTTGACCAAAGAAAGCTCGCAGTAAGTACCCGAAGGTGAAGCTAGTTTTGCTCTGTTTAATAAATGATTCGATGCTGATAAGTCGACCCAATCATCCCAGTGGAAATAAATGCCTCGTGAATCACCGATTTTAGATTCTAATGAGTGCTGTTGTTCAATGACATAATTGTACAAGTCTAATGCAATATTTTTGGGGTTAAATTCGGTGCTTTTGTGGTAAGCTAATGCGTGTGCCTCGAGCTCTGCTTGATTGATCTCCGTTTTAAAAAAAACAGTGGCAGTTTTGTATAAGCAAAGGAGCAATAGTAGAAATGGGAGCAAAGCCCTAAGTTTTTTGTTGTAAAATTTAGGAATGGTGGTTGGGGTTGTTATTGTTGATGTTGCCAGTTTCAGTGTCTGAGGTAGCAGTTGTTGGTGATGTAGATAGTGGTTTAGCTGATGCAGGTTGACATGATGTAGGTGGTAACTATACCTCATGGTGTAAGGTGTCGTCCAAGTTGGTTGCAAGATTGAAAAAAAAAAATGGGGCTAGTTCACGAGGAGGTTGCCTTGTTTGTTGTAGGTGTTGTGGTTGAAGTTTACTGGTGGACACTATGTGATGAATATCCTCCGTTTCTTGATCCTCTTTGCTTCTCTAATGGCACCCAGGTTGGTTTGCAAAAAAACAGTAAAAATTTTTCTTCTTCTTCTTTAAATGAGTTTTTTGTTGATAAAATGGGTATATTATTTGATATAGCCGGCAATAAAATCTTTTTGAAAGGAAATGGAAAATACAAAAATAAAAAAAAAAAAAAGTTTATTTTTTTTTTCTTATTGTTTTTTCATTGTTCTTTCTCACAGCAAGGCACAGCCATCTGTAATAATAGTGATGAACAAAAGCACAACTTTAATAAACGCGTGTTTTGACTATACAGACCTTTGGTTGTTGTTTGGTTTAGTCGAAGCTACTGTCATGGTCACGTATCTACACTACAATCTACCTTTCTCCAAATGATATCTTTTTTTTTTATCATTCTAGTCATCTGACCATTTGGATTTTGTGACAGCATCTATTGTTTTCAATACATAATTTTTTCTTTTGTTCTACTTCTTCTTCGAAAGTTTGCTATTGCTCGTGTGATACCATATATATATATAAATTTAAATATACACTACCAAAAATGAAGAAATCTGGAGTCATGCAAGCGCAATGCAACTTTACTGCCGAGGGTTCAACTAAGAGAAAACAAGATGTTTTTGGTTGCTGCAACATCCCCTACTCTCCCGTTGCAAACCAACCAAAGATGACTACATACTACTCCGGACAGTGGCGAACGTTTGCCACGATCTTTCTTTCTTTCTCCCCCACCCTCACTGGTGCACAAAAATGCCGCCCTGATGACGAAGCGAAAAGCGATTATAACACTTTTTTTTTTTATTCTTTAGCACACGACTTTTACTATTAAATCTCGAAAAAATAACAATAGAGAACAAGAAGTCCTGCATATATGAGCCAGCATTTATTCCGTTTGTCTAAACTCCCCGTTTAGTGAATGCAAGTATGACCACACCATAATTACATCATTTACTATTGGTCAACAACAGGAGCAGCAGCACCAAAAGATCATCATAACACCTCTAGCTACATCTCTCACCCACCTCACGTTTTGTTCTCTCTCTTATGCACTTAATATAGGAAATCATAGTTAGTCAAAATTACCTCTTGGCATTCAACACGTATAAAACTAATCAATAAAATAGCCTCTCTTTCTCGTGTATCTTACTTATTATTATTATTATTATTATTGTTATTATTATTGTGACTGTTATTACATATCTCTAAATATGGAAGAGTGTAAACAAAAAAAAAAAAAACATGAAAACATACATAGCCATCCATAGCCTCTTTTTCACAAAGTCATCAGGGGAAAAAAAGTATCATCGTAATCGCTTGAGATCGTTGGTCTCTCTCCCCTATTCTATTGTTCAAAGAACTCATTACACAGAGACGCGCGATAACACTGGTACTACCTCTATTATTCTATTCAACTGAGGGGATCAAAAAACCATTGTAGTTTAGTATTTCGAAACACCCTCATTCCCATTGTACTTCCCTTAGCAAAATTGTACAGCATTCTCAGCTGTAAAAACACCTCGTTAACTTTTCCCAACCGCCATTTATACATTATGGAAAACCAAACTAATGCATAACACATCCCCACAAACAAGTCTAATCGCCAATGATGGTCCAAATAAATTGTTGCCCACCATTGTAAAACAACAAATGCAAATGAAATTAGCTTAACCACCGTCCATCTGGCGTAGTATGATACAAATAGAAAAGTCATTACTGCCATAGCTGAATGTAGACTGGGTACAGCACCAAACACTATTGGTGATGCATGGAAACCTTTACTATTTAAATGGGTACCCAATGCAACATCAACTCGCGTTAAACCTGCCGCATATCCCGGTAAATCGTAATTAGCTGGAGCATTTTCACCATACATGTGGATAAACCATGGTGGTGCACATGGAAATAACAAATGAGTTAAAACACCACATATGTTTTGGAAACCAAGTGCCCATCCATACGATTTTAATACGCCTGGTGCATGAAACACGTACAACCATACAGCGGTTATAATTGGCACCGTAATGTGACCCAATACATATGATGCCCAAGCAAGTAAATCTTTCCAAGTACGTATAGGTTCTCTAAACCAGTAATCAATATTGAGGATAAACCAGCAAGTAGCAAGCAATGCAGGTGCCGATATATACCAGCAATTCCGTGGAATCTTCCAATTGTTGCCATACTGTTGTTGTTTTTCAACAATCTTTTCATTAACAGTCATTGCCATATTATTTACAACACTGGTATCAAGTGGTCTGAAAAATGTCAAGTTGTTGATATGCATATCATTTTGGAAATTTGTCTCTGGTGGCGGTTTGATAGTTGATGTGACTGTGCCTGTTTCCAAATCCTCACAACCAACACCTCCTCTTTCTCCTCCTTCGCCACCATCCAATGACTCCATTTCAATATCAAATGACGAACCACCTTCTTCTGATGCAATCTCTTCATTATCAACTTCTCCCTTAAGAGGTAGATACCGCGACAATGCAATGCTGGCTTTCCCCTTTTGTTTGTAAATCCCCACATACATTAACCAGCCAATGGCGATAAAACTTGGAATGCAAATGAGTGCACCAAGCCAAGATGAAAACATAAATGTGTCAACATGATACGGTAATGCCACATGTATTGTAGGACGTATCGAGTGTGGTATCAATCCGGCATTTTTAAATATAAGTAACCAGATGAATACAGGACCAAAATTGGCCCAAAAATTGAGAATGAGACCTATTATAGTCTTCTCATTAAGACCAGACCAAAAAACCCGTTCAAGGAATTGATAAATGAACAAAAACGGTTTTAAAAGCTGTAATAGGATCTCCATTCTTGATGTATAGGATGGTAGGGCTTGCTAGGACTTAAGGTGTCGATGATGATGATCGAAACGGATTCACACGGGAAAGCAAAAAAAAAAAAAAAAAAAAAAAAAAAATACGGAATCAAAATTCAATAGTGAAGAAAAATAATATATCAAACAACGCTTGGCGTTTGGTATCAGGGGGTGGAAGAAAAAAAAAAAGCTAAGGATGGGCACGTTTCGCTAGTTATATTGCCCTCTGATGTAGCTGGGCTGGTTGTGAGTACTTTGTGGATGAATCTCTAAGAAAAATCACTTCCCCAATAATCGGTATCAACCTTTCAATTTGTTTTGTTTTCTCTCTGAAGAAAAGGGAAAGTTTGGTTAGATTTTATATAGAGACAGAGAAGACAACAAATATTAATATTAATTGTAAAATACATTTCTCTGATGAGTTTGGATTTTCCACTCATCCCGCCCTTTTTTTTTGTGACTACATACACCATGTAACCACAATAGTAATACTGACTAGCATCAAAACATTGTGTCCACTTGGGGGTTACGGCACGCTATCGAATTTGACATTATTTCAATTTCAAAGCCAAATGCTTTAAGTAGATCAGTCGTAAAGCAAGTAATTGACCAAAAAAAACCCCTACGTTACAAGATATCATTGGGTAAAGTTAAAGTTTAGATTTGCATGCTATAGTATCATGCACGCAATATGTAGCAGCACACACACCAATACACACCAACACACACCAACACACACAACTGCTACTTTTGAGAGAGGTTTAGTGGAAGAGACGCTAAAATAATAAGGTGGGATTAAAATAGTCAACGGAGATTAAGATTCAGAGAAACCTGAGAGTGTCGTGTTAGAGTATCTGACGACACCGAGATTATCTTTCTCTTTGGTAAAATTTATTAACCGAAAATAAACACTTAAATCGAAAAAGTCTTGAGCTTACTTTTTGAAGCTTTTTTGATTCCATGTATCACTCTCCCACATTGGTCCCACGTTAAAGTTTCAAGCGATTAGGTCAGCACAAGTAATGGAAGAACAAAATTCCTTAAACACCTACAAACACTCCTTTTGATGTATCGGAGTTAATAATTCGTTTTGTTCACAAAACAAAAACACGTGTTTTTGTCTTTTGTTTATAGTTTCATTCATTCTATTGGAATCACAAAAGAAAGATAACAAGAAGAAAGAAAACGAATGAAAAAAAAAAAGATTTACGAAATAAAATGCAAAAAGTTTGTAAAATTGAAATTATACTCAACAAAAACTCAACAAGTTATAGAGTATCTCTTTTATAAGTCTATTACTTTTACGGGTATCTTCTAATGTCAAGTAGAGCCTTTCATTTGCTTTCAAATGTCACCACCCTCTGTTTTGGCTGCATCCAAAATATTTCCAATGAGTAAACCATGCAAACACAATTCCCAATAAACTTCCAAAGATTACATCAAAGAAATGATGGCGATAATCTTGTGTTCTGCTAAGGGCGATGTACGTAGCTAGTAGAACTGGCAAACAACCAACGATAACCAACCCAGCACGATACTCGACTCTAGATAGTATCTTATATTGTTTAAATATCCATAATGACAAGAATAGTAAACCGGCAAATGCCATTGATGAGTGGCCCAGTGGTGTTGATCTTAATCCATCGTATAAATGCTTAATGCCCAATGGAGAAGTACATACATCCAACCCAACTAATGTATTTAAAGGCGTTTTCAAAGCTGGACCACAACGGGCAAGAAAATCGGGCCGAGGGTTGCCTATCCAACATTTGAGTATATCAGTAAGCACCGATACTGACGACACACTGAATAACAACCCGAGTAGTGATACTTGAGCTAAGTGGGATCTAGACTGTAATGAGCTTCTCTTACAAAAGGCCAAGATAACAATGACAACGCAAGGAATGTATGTTGAGTACAAGTATAACTGGAAACGGCCGACTCGTTGTGTTGATGAATACGGATGGGAGATGCTAAGATCATTAACGTGGAATAGTCGATGGAAAGGGATCCATTGTTTACCAAATTGATTATGTATTGTGCGTAGAATACCCACAGTTATCCAATCGGGGAAGTACAATCTAAACTGCAGCGACGTAATACAGAGTTTGTTCTTTTGTTGTAGTTGTTGTTGTTGTTGTTGTTGCATTTAAAAGCGAGTGACGTGTTGAGAAGTTGTAGAAATTGATTCTGAAAATTTGACTCCGAAGAAATAGGAAATGTGATTAGTCACAAAATGCGCGTTCTACAAATGATCTTTGACACAGAGACAGAATGTGTATCGCCAATACTATGCTCTATTAAATCTAATACGCTGCATTCTTGTTGAAAGTCAAGAAGGTAACCAAGACACCAAGATCGTAGGCAACTTTTAAGGAACCTCCAATTACAAAAGTGATCCATTGTAAGCCATTTTCTGTCAAAATTCCAACAATACTAGGACCCACAATTTGCGCCAATGTCTTGACAACATTGACAAATCCAAATACAGCAGTTCTATCATCATCAGGCACTGTGGCAGCTAAAAACACATGTTTGGGTGCTACATCCATTGTTTGCATCGATGCTCTCAACACCAATATTATCAAGGTGACTAAAAATGAGTTTGGGAATGGCAATACAGCTAACAAGATGGATGCTGGTAAATGAGTAGCCACCATGGTGACAACGGGACCAAGCCTTTTGGTCATTGATGTAGATCCTAGTGAAGTAAAGCCACTGATAAACCCAGTTACAAAGAAAACAGAACCAAGGTATGAAGAAGGGATGCCAAATTTTTTCTTGATGTAGTACGATGTCCACGATAAGGGCGTCAATGACGATGCGAATGAGTCAAGACCGAATAAAAGTGAAATTTTCAACACAATCAAATAAACGTCTGGAGACAAATATGGGAGAAGGTTGAAGAACCTGGATTTGGGCTTGGGCTCTTCCTCATTTGCAAGTAATTGAGTTGTCTCAGAAGCACCTTCACCAGGACTCTCTTCATCTGCTACCAGTATAGATTCAGCCAGTTGTTTTTTGGATTCGATATCACCACTAACGAGCAACGACAACACAACTCCAATCAATGAAAGAATACAATACAATGCAAATACACTTTTGTAGCTTTTTAAATCACTAAACCCCCATTCACTTCGCGTAAACTCAACAATCAGACCAGCAACAAATGATCCAAATGCAGCACAAAACAGGCCCAAAAATGTATACCATGCATATACATCTGATCTGTCCCGCTGATTGCACAAGGACGCAATACTACTTTGTTCTATGGTCCTAAACGGTCCAACTTCTCCACCTGATGGGGTCAATATACCAACAACAGCAGTAACGAGAAGGAAAAAGTAATTATCAATCGTGGTAAACACGACACCAGTAGCCAACATTAGAATCGAGCACAATACAAGCACGCGTTTTCTACCAATCTGATCAGTGACCAAGCTGAGTACAAAAGATGTGGTTAAATCTCCAACAAATGTAAGTGTCATAAAAAGTCCAATGTACGACTCATCGATTCCCAAAGATTTCAAATACAAGGCGAGTATTAATGATGTTGAGCCAAAGCCAATGAGTCTAATCATCCTCAAAGCAATTATGATGTAGACATCCCATGATGAGTGGACGAGGGTATCTAGTCCAATCTCACTGCTAACGAAGGATAACCAAGATCCGAAGGACATTGTGGAGAGGAGGCGTAGGCGGAAAGAAAGGGTGATGCTATGAGAAACCGTGGTTTGGAATTTGTCCCATTGATATTTTATATTGCGAAATAACAATAGGAAAGCTTTTTGTGTCTTAAATGACATTTCGTTTTTCAGACGGGTATAGGCTATAAAAGGATATACAACAGCCGCAATAGATATAGCTCTGTCCTTCAACTGGTTCAAATGCAATCGCATTGGTGGCCTTTTCGCAACCACAAAATTAATCAAAGTGCGCCACTAACATCCATTTACATCATCTCAGCTAGTCATAACAGTGCATAATTGCTACCAACTTTACCTCTCTACCAATTTTCTCCCCTTCTTCTATGACGCGCAATTTTGAAAGGGCAAAACCGGTATTCGCAAAAGCATAAGGAGACAAGGAAAAAAAATGGCTCACTTGTTCCTTTTGTAAAGTCTACAGCAATGCTATCCATTCACAAGTTCAGACTCATTTCCATTCCATGTACATGCCGTTGCACTTACGCTACGTCTTCAAATGACTTTATCGATCACCATAAACGTTTTGATTTACATGATTGGCCTTCATCCAAAAACCCCACACCGTATGAAGTATTTGGATTATCGTCCAAGGATATTGGGATGTCCCGTATCGAGTTAAACAAGATCTTGAAAATGAGATATGTGAAGCTAGTCAAGATATACCATCCTGATACATCGTTGGACTTGATAGACAAGTATGGCGAACCACTCACCAATGAGCAAAAACGGAAAAGATTTGACTTGATACAAGAATCGTACGATATTCTACGAGATGCAAGGAGGAGAGTAGCTTACAACCGATTCAAGACCACGTCATGGGAACAACAAGGCCCATACAAGCCCGGTAGCGAGCCATTTTCCAAAGAAAGTTTCGAAGCGTATCGAAGAGCAAATGCCCATCGTGCAAGATATGACTTCACCAAAGATGAAGCATTTTGGCTGGCAGGAACTTGGAACGATTACTACCAAATGAAGTATCAACGTCCACCCCCAACAAGAGAAGAATTGGAAAAAAACAAGTACAAGATTTTGTTTGGCGTATTGGCGGTTGGCGCTTTAGCGTTTGGGTTGCAGATAATGAATGCAATTGAAAGAACAAACCAGTATTTGATAGAGACACACCAGATGAATTTGAAATCAATGAGAGATTTGAATCAAAGTTATGAAGGGGATGGTTCTTATTCCGAGGCTGACAATGTGCGAAAGTTTTTAATAGGTCGAAGAACAACGATGCAGCTGAAAAAGGACGATTTTGGAAACGAAGAGCCTAGCGACAATGAGTTGCTTTACAAGTACGCAAGAGCCAGAGTTAACAAATGGGACAGAAAGGAACAAGAATGGAACCAAAGACGTCAAAGTAGTTCAGATTTGGAATACAATTAAATAGGTGTAATCTTACTCGACAACAAAAAAAAATGAGAAAGGAAAAAAACATTTGTAAAGATCAATGTAGATACCACTGATAACAACATGGATTTCATGAGGCCAGAAACTGTACTAGACTTGGCAAACATTCGTCAATCTCTAGTCCGAATGGAGGATACTATTGTGTTTGATTTGATCGAAAGATCCCAATTCTTTAGCTCACCATCGGTATATGAGAAAAACAAGTTTATCATCCCCAATTTTAACGGCACATTCCTCGATTGGGCACTATTGCAAATGGAAATTGCTCATTCACAAATAAGGCGATATGAAGCTCCCGATGAGACGCCATTTTTCCCCAATTTGATCAAAGCACCAATACTACCACCCATCAACTACCCTAAAATTCTCGCCTCATATTCGGATGAAATCAATGTCAATGATGAGATTATGAAATTTTACGTTGACGATATTGTGCCCAAAGTCAGTTGCAAAGAAGGTGATCAATTGGAAAACTTGGGGTCGGCGTCGACATGTGACATCGAGTGTTTGCAAGCAATATCAAGAAGAATTCATTTCGGTAAATTTGTTGCCGAGGCAAAATATGTCCATGATAAGCCATTGTACATTAAGCTAATTCTCGCAAGGGATGTCAAGGGAATTGAGGAGTCAATAACGAATAGTGCTGTGGAGGCCAAAATTTTAGAACGATTAGTGGTCAAAGCAGAAAGCTATGGGGTTGATCCAAGTTTGAAATATGGTACTAATGTTCAAAGCAAAGTGAAACCTGAAGTCATTGCTCAGTTGTATAAGAAATGGATCATTCCATTGACGAAAAAAGTGGAGGTTGATTACTTGTTGAGGAGATTGGAGGATGAAGATCCAGAGATAGTAGACAAGTATAGATAAGTCAAAAGCTTATATTGGTGACTACAAGATTCAAAATAGCTATATTTGGAAGTAGGAAATACATGCATAAATTTTATCCACATCCAAACCTTGTGAATGCTCTATGAGCGTTTGCAAGAGGGGTTGATCTATAAAAATATCTCTTGGCTATAATTGAAAAGCTTGTTGATGCATGTGCTATTGTGTTGAAACGTTTAAGAAAATGGACAACGTGTAGGTAGGTCTACATCGAGGGAGCACGAGGCCCGCTCACTTTTATCTTATGACAATGCCAGGCTTTATACAAAGCACAATACACTTTTTGTTTTCAATTTTTTGTTTTTCTGCTGGACCCCACGAGGGAAATCTTGTTTTTGTGTATTGAAAACTTCAAACAACGTGGGCCAAACTTTACGAATAATAACTCAATTTGGAATAAACGTTAATGGTCAACCCGGCTATAAATTCATTAGATGGACACGTCTGTGATAAAGGATGGATTTCTTAGGATTATAAATACCCTTCAATTCATCAGAAATCTGAGACACTTGCTTTTCGCAGGTTTCATTTACATCTTTTGTTTTTCTTTTTTTTTTTGCACCCACGTTTCAACACTCATTCTTATATTCAACATCAAAAGAAAAGGTTGAACTTACACCATGATTGATTTTGATTTCATTACTTCCGACCTCTCCAAAATGAAGGTTTTCACTTCAGTTTCATTGTTTTGCGGAATTGTTTATTTCGTTGCCAAATTGAACAAGACAATCAACTCGATCTTGGTTTTCTGTTGGGCATGCTTTGTCAAGCCATTAATTCAAAAAAAGACTGGCAAGACTGGTGTGAAAAACCAACAACAAAACTTGGAGTTGTTTTACAAAAACCAAGCTCATATTTATGATACCACTAGAACCGTTTTGCTAAAGGGAAGAAAAGAATGTCTTAGATTGGCTATTTCACACTTGCAGAAAAAGAAGGACTTGGTTTGGATCGATATTGGTGGCGGCACTGGCTCCAATATTGAATTTATGAATCAAGTTAGCAACATTTCAAAAAATTTTAAGGCGGTGTATTTGGTTGATCTTTCACCATCATTATGCGAAGTTGCTAGAAATAGATTTGCTGCTCATGAATGGACTAATGTGCATGTGTTGGTTGCCGATGCTTGTGACTTCACAATTGACTATAAAAGTGCTGACTTGATAACTTTTTCGTATTCCTTATCCATGATTCCCACTTTTAATGCTGCCATTGACAATGCTGTTTCCAAGTTGGACAAACAAGGTATTATTGCTACAGTTGATTTCGGTATTCAAAGTAATGATACATCCATTGGTAGAGTCAATACCTTGGGCGGATTGGTAAACAGAAACATTCCTTGGATTTTGAGAAATTTTTGGAGGATTTGGTTTGAAGCTGACAAGGTGTTTTTAGATTCTTCAAGAAGAAACTATTTGGAGTACAAATTTGGAACAATCAAGTCGGTTAATCAATACAATAAAACCTTAGGTAGAATTCCATACTATATTTGGATTGGATGCGACAAGGCAAGGTCTTCGCAAATCTTGACCAGGTTGAATTGTTTGGCTACTGAGTCACCATATCTTGCTCCTTCAAGTTCCCCTAGACAAGTTTCCGAATCAATGCCAGTTTCCAAAGGTCACGAAGCTGCTATTGCCAACTTGCAAAAGAATTTGCCATTCCCTTCTTTATACTACCAAAAGGAGGTGTGGAGAGTTTACTACGACGAAATGAACCACTTGTACGAGCAATTCAAAAACCAGTACATCTACGCATTCACTTGGGAAGATCCAAGAGAAGACCATAAAATATTAAACTTCACCAGTGATGATACTGTATTGGCTATAACTTCAGCTGGTGATAACATCTTGAGCTATGCCACCTTGCCCACAGCACCAAAACGAATTCACGCTGTTGACTTGAATCCTTGTCAAAATCATTTATTAGAATTAAAATTGGCTTCATTTAGAGCACTCACTCAAGACCAGATTTGGCAAATGTTTGGTGAGGGACACATTGATAATTTTACCGACTTGTTAATTGATAAATTGGCCCCACACATGTCCTCAAATGCATTTCAATATTGGATGGCAAAAGGTCCGAAGGCTTTTACTGGAAAGGGTCTTTACGACACTGGTTCAAGTAGATGGGCTATTAGATTTGGTAGGATTATCTTTAAAGTTTGTGGCATTTCTCAACATGTTACTGCATTGTGCAAAGCATCAAGAATTGAAGAGCAGAAACAAATTTGGAACGAACACATCAAACCGGTTTTATTCAACCGAATTGTTGGTTCATTCTTGGTGGGTAATCCTATTTTCCTTTGGAAAGCATTGGGCGTTCCTGCCAACCAAGCTAAAATGATGGGACCATCAGTTATAAAGTATGTCGTTGACACCTTGGATCCAATTATTGAAAGGTCCTTAATTTCCGAGGACAATTATTTCTACTACTTGTGTTTGATGGGACGTTACTCCAGAACCAATTGCCCAGATTACTTGACAACCAAAGGGTACAAACGTTTGACTGGTCAAAAATCAATCACTGGGGAAGTGCCAATTGATAATATCAGGTTGCACACTGATTTATTAAATGATGTATTTGCAAGGTTGAGCAACAAATCAATCACCATTGCGATTATAATGGATCACATGGACTGGTTTGATCCAAACGGTGTTGACGTCATCAATGAAATCACTGCCATCAAACAATGTCTTGTCAAAGGGGGAAGAGTCATGTTGAGATCAGCTGCCACTCATCCTTGGTACATTAAAACCTTTGAGTCACTTGGTTTCAAATGCGAAGCTGCAGCTATTAGAGAATCCGGCTCAAGCATTGATAGAGTCAACATGTATGCATCGACATGGGTGTGCACTAATCTTGATGGTAAAGAAGATGTGGTCACCGTTCCTTCTGATATTACAAAATTAGATGCTGGTCGTCGTAGAATGAGTAGCTTAAAGATATAGGAACGTAATCAAAAACATTTTGTACACTTTATTCAGTATTGTGGCATTCAAAGTGTGGAATGATTTTCTTAATATTGCGCTCCCCAAAATTTTTCTAATTACTAATTCCTCCACTTTCTCTCAAACACCTTCATCCACCATGACAGCTGGCGCTTTTGAGATTGTTTTTGCAGTTCCAATGGAATGCAATGCTTGTGTTGAATCAATTACCAACGTGTTAAAACCATTGCAAGGTATTGACAAGTTTGACATCAACTTGAAATCGAATTTAGTTACTACAGAAGGATCACTCCCACCAAGTGAAATCGTGAAAGCGATTCAAAGTACAGGAAGAGATGCAATCATTCGTGGTACTGGTAAACCAAATTCAGCTGCTGTTTGTATCCTAGAATCATTTGACCCAAAGGACCGTTTCAAACCGGTAAAAGGGTTAGCAAGAATCGTTCAAGTGTCTCCTCAAAATGTATTTGTTGACCTCACAGTCAATGGATTACCAAAAGGTACATACTACCCTTCAATAAGAGCCACAGGAAACTTGTCTGAAGGTGCTTTGTCAACTGGAAAGTTGTTTTACCCTTTGGATCCAATCTATGTCAATGAACCTTCCAATGCAAGTACAACTATAAATTCCCTTGGTGCAAGTACAACGGAGGATTCTCCTAAGCAATTATACGCTGGACAATCGTTCTTGTATGCTAAATTAACACCCAATGAGATTATTGGAAGAAGTATAATTTTATCAAGATTGCAAGATGAGGTTACAAAAGATTCTCTTGTGGGGGTAATTGCCAGATCTGCTGGTGCATGGGAAAATGACAAACAGGTTTGTAGTTGCAGTGGAAAAACTGTATGGCAGGAAAGAACCGACGCAAAGGCCCATGGTGTTGCTGTTTAGATTAGATAGAGTTGTGTAGATGTAATCACTTATCCTGAAAAGGTTGCACCGGACTTTGGGCCATTGCTTTAGTTAACGTCTATTCGCATATTGTCACCTATTCTATGTAAATATCCATTCTTCAGATCTCTATTCAGATACAAAAAAAAAAATTGAATACTCACTAGATCAAACTCAATACAAGTAATTGAGACGGCCACAATTTCCTTAGCCACTCCCACATAAGCACCATACTCATAGTTTTCCTCCCAGGAATAAGTACTCCGCATTCCAACTCATAATCCTCCTCAAATGAGTCGGTCGCAAGTGTTGTCACTTCTCAAAGATCAGCATGATTCAATTGCTCACACCAGGACCATAAAATTGAACTCGCTATCGCCACCTGTAAAACCGCACGTTCTTGTCGACCTCATCGATGAATATTTACAGTCGTTTGATCCCCCATTGGTTATTGAAAGGTTGTCCCTCCAAAACAATCAAATATTGGATATACCGTCGAACTTGAGCAAAATACTGAAACATTTAAAATACTTGGATTTGTATCATAACAACATTACACACATTTCTAGCAGCATCTTTCAACACGGATTCAAAGCATTAGAGATTTTAGATCTATCGTCAAACCAACTTTTGTACTTGCCTGATTCAATCTCCTTCTTGCAGAATTTGAAAGTATTGTCAGTGAAAAATAACAATATTAAGTTCCTCACACCATCTTTGGGAGAGCTACAACATTTGAATCTAATAGAGGTGTCCAACAACCCCTTATCCATCCCATCTTTTGATTTGATACGAACGTTTCAAGCACAGGCTGCTGAATTGGATTGGGTGGCTCAATTGAAAAATTACCTACTTGCAAATAGAACACTTATTAATGCCAAGATTGAGGAATCAAGAGAGCCATCACCTGCATCTCAGGAATTTCAAACAATGGACCCAAAACATAATTTAGAGCCACAAATGACCCCGCCAAGTGTACAAAGGTCGCAAAGTGTTAGTGATATCCCTAGATCCAAATCATCAAAAGCTTCTAAGCGAATGGGTTTCATAATCAAAAAGCTTGAAGAGGACGGATCGGAGGAAAACTTAGAGGAGCTGCGGCAACCAGTATCTTTAACAACCCTTCCCAGACCTATTATCCATGAAGGTGCACCGCATTCGGCCTCTGCGGCAGAAACCAAATTTGTCGTTTCAAGCCCACCACCACCTCAAATAGGAAATGCCAGCTCAACTGCACCCAACTCAACATCGTCATCGCCATCCAATGATTTTGGAGTGACTCCAAAATCCAATGTCGGACTGTACTTGAAACCACCAACTACAAGATCGAGGTCAAACACAATGAAGGAGATAGACAGGATATTAGAAAAGAATGAAAATGTCGATACGGAACACAAGTCCAATGCTTATTTCAAAAGATTATCCACCTTACAAGAACAACCAGTGGATGAGTCTGATATCATGGACTCTCCTACCAGTAATCAAAGAACTTCACGCCAAACTTTGGACCCTAACCTGCGCGTGCCTCCTTCTTTGTCACTGGAAACTCCACGGGCCAATACCCCAACCACTACTCCTGCTACTGATGATGGCTCACCGATACGCGCGCCACCGCCACCACCACCACCACAATTTAAGAGGCGAACTAACCCCAACATCGTGAAAGTTTCCCGAAAAGTTTTGTTTTCATTCAGTGAACTACATTCGTCCATCCGTAGATTTACCGGATTCTGCACGGACAAAAAAATAACCATGAAAATGGTATCATTTTTATACACAACAAAGTCCAACATTGACTTGTTGGTTGAAAATCTAGAAATTATGGAAGAAAATGGAAACAATGCCGATCAAATTGCCCAGATTTTACACACATGTATATCCTCGTTCAAATCAATAATGGACCTACTACAAGAGAATTTAACAAAGTTTGTTAGCAGGATTGATGTTTGCTTTATTCGAATGTTATACTTGTCTATCTTTGGGTCCTTCAATGAGCTCAGAAATGCATACATCCTATTAACAACAAAGCCTAAAGTTGGTGAATCGAAACTCAAACTCACAATCAATACAAATGTTGGCTCCTCTTTTAACGAGGTTGACGAAAAGTTGTATGCCACTGTTGAGTCAGCAATAGCCAATGCACAAACAATTTTTACTGAGTTAAATAAAGATGTCCACAGAGGCGCGAGTGCAAACGCTGCGTCGGTGCTGTCGAGTGTGGCAGCAAAAGTTAAAGACCTTGGTAATGTGTGTGGGTCGTCTTTAGACATCACCAAACGACTCAACACTAAGCTCATTACAATTCGAAATAATCCATCACATGCAACAAAGAAACAATTCGCTGAGGACACAAATCAATTCTTGAAGTCAATTGTACAAATTTTGGCCGCAGTCAAGAGTATTGTTGTTGATATACCCATATTAGAGGATGTTCGTGCTCCGATGTCGAGCTTGACTAAAACTGCCAAAGAGGTTACCTACATGTTGGAAATTTCATCTTATAAAACCTTATTGTCGGATTCGGGAACAAACCAGCAGGCTCAAAGTGCCTCCGCGCAAGCTCCTTCAATGTTTACTCCAGCGTCTTCACGTGGCCCTGCTCTACCATCAATTGCTAGTGGCCCTGTTCCAGTGAGAAATCCAATTGCAGGCCCACCCAATTTATCGACAGTAAATTTACCAGACGCACAAACTTCAATTATGCCCACGAATGGTCCTCTCACAGCTCCTCCTCAATCTAGTGGTCAAATGTTTGCTAAGAACGGAATGAATCCATTCGATAAGCTTATTTTGAGTAAAAATGAGGAAACTTAGCTTAGATAGCGTAGCTAAACGTGAATGTTATGAGTATAATTTTTGCTGTGTAAATTTTTGCGGATAATTTTGCATTCAATTGAGATAAAAGCACGAAAAAAGTTTTTATCTTGCATATGATGACTCAAGATAGTGCTCTCCCCACCACCCATTTACATGCAACTGAACCTTTATTGAGATAACCACCATGGCATCTGTTGGAGCAGAGTCTGTTAACCTCGATGTCAGCATTAACTCATTATACCTACTACTCTGCACGGGATTGCTACCGTTGGTTATCATTGGAATAGCCTTGTTCTATTCGGGATTGACTCAGAGGCGTTCGGCATTTACAATGTTGTCTGTGCCGGTATTGATATCGCCTATAATCATCCTAGACTGGTACATTTGGGGCTATTCGCTATGTTATGCGACTGCTTCCAACAAGTATATAGGTAGTTTGAAGTACGCTGTGTTGCGTCAACTCAAACACTCAGCCAAAGAGACATACACTAATACTAGGGGGTCAGTCCTAGTCATGAACCACTTTTTGTTTAATTTACTATTCAAGATTATTTGCGGGGCATTCACATTTCCTGGATGTATTGCAGAAAGAGGGAGAGTTTTGCCCATGTTGGTCTTTGTTTTTATATGGTCAGTGATAATATACAACCCTGTTACGTACTGGTTTTGGAACTCGAATGGGTGGCTCTACAAGATGGATGTGTTGGACTTTGCAGGGGGCAATTGCATACATATAGTATGTGGGTTTACCTGCTTGGCATACTCCTATATCCTAGGACCAAGAAATCCAAAAGCGCTTTACAATTACCGCCACGCAAACACGGGATATATAGTCGTTGGAACTCTTCTACTTCTGTGTGGATGGGTCGGATTTGTTGCAGGCTGTGAGTACAAATTTTCCTATAATTCGGTTGCGATTATGGTCACTACAATACTTGGGGCAAGTTCTGCTGCTATTGTCTGGACAGCAATAGACTATATATTTTCAAGGGAGGCTATAACTGATGACGGGGTGGTGGATTTGCCACTGGATCGCGCGAGCGTCAACTCCACGGGTTCAAAAACTCATCACTCAAATCCCATCACAAAGCGAAAACTCTCAATGGTGTCGGTCACCTCTGGTATTGTGAGTGGTTTAGTTGTGGTGACACCCGGTGGAGGTTATATCTCCTCCAACAATGATTTGTGGAAACCTATTACATTTGGAATAGTTGGTGCCGCTCTAAGCAATCTTTCTACGCGACTAAAATATTATTTTAATATTGATGATGCATTGGACGTTTTTGCAATCCACGGCGTAGCAGGAATCGTAGGGTCCTTGTTGACAGGAATCTTTGCCGACAAGTTGTATGATTCCAAAGGTGGTTGGGTTTCTGGTCACTGGAAACAATTCGGCATTCAATTGCTAGGATTAGTCGTCACCGGTGCATATGTGTTTATCATGAGTGTGGTTTTCTTGTATATTATTGATTTCATACCTGGCTGCCATCTACGAATTGACAAGAACTTCAACCGAAGAGAGAGGGAGAGGAAACTTGCAAAAGATCATAGTGGTGAATTGGAGCTGCAAAATTCCGCTCCCGTGGGGGAGAAGTTAGCCAATGAATTGGAACAGGAATACTGGGAGCAAGTCGAGTTATTGGGTTCAGACAACTACGAGTTCAGCAGCGAGTTTATGATGGATTTTATTGAATTCATCAAAGTCATTCGACCTGAAGATTATTCCGATACAGCGAATGAAGAGATTTTGTTACTGAATAGCGAAAGTGTAGGTGTTCTCAATTCTGGCAATGAATACTACCAGGCTGAAGCAGAATGTCGTTCTAGAAAGCATTAATAATTACACAACAATTTTTCAAGCAAATGTACAAAGTCTATCAAGTAAGCACCTTTATCTTCACTGCGGCGATCCACCAAGGAGTCTCATTGTTATCTCAAATACGGCAAACGTGGCACCATTTGCTGGAGCAGCCCTTAGTATTGTTGGTAAGAATCCTTTGTAAAAACCTTTTATTCCTTGTTTACGGAAGACATCCCTCACCACAGACAACGAGGAACTATATTTCGCTCCCTTCAAAGCATCAGTCTGCAACTTGGACTTGATCACATCAACAGGATATATCGAAATCCACAAAGTGTATCCACTTAAACCACCATACATGCACAATTTCCAAGGCTTGATTTCTGCTCTGGTTAAACCGGGATGTTTCTTCAAGTCATTGGCTATCAAGGCTTCATAGGTGGCAAAATAAATACCTAATCCAACTGACTCCCTGACCAATGTCGGCCCTAAACCTTTATAGATACCCCGCAAGCCATCAATCTGGTAAATCTTCTTAAAACAATCAATAGGGCCGTGAAAGATTTTTTTGCCAGCTGTCTGAGTTTGAAGTCTAATACGAATATGCTCAATGGGGGACGTTAAAAATCCATTGGCAAACCCAGCAACAGCTCCACAATTGAAGAATTGTACCAAGCTTAACGGCTTTCCATGAAGCTTTTGGTCATAATAACGTTTCATAAACTCGTTTACTGAAAATTGCACGGAAACACAAGCACCTACACCAACCAAGGGAGTCAATGTACCTTTATAAAACCCAGCAAACCCTTCATTCTTGATCAATTGTTTAATAACGTCCAACGCCCCGTTATATGTTCCTTCCGGTGCCGATTGCAATCTTACCTTGACACAATCAAAAGGCTGGCCAACAAGAACTTGAGCAATACCTCCCATTGTTCCTGCAAACAAGTCCTTGGCTACTTGAGCATTGCTGTCAAATGAGGGCTCTTCTATCTCGATAGCCATATTAGTAGAGATGTGAATGTAACGAGTGAAAAATTGCTTATCTTGGTAGAACTCCACACATGTTGACAAACATTTTTTTTTCCTTTTTTTTTTTCAAAATGTTGCAATGCGCTTTTGGTGTTCCGAACTGAGTAACAAAATCAGAGTCAATTTGGGAAAACCCCAGTCTGACTGAGTTTGGAGTCCAACAAGCTTATAAGTATGAGCGTAAACGCATAGGCAAGTAACTGAGTCAACCATTGCATTCTGTTTCTAGTGAGGCTCCCCATGAAGTCACTTATTGGTGTTGGTCATATTAAAACTCCCAACTATGAGGGATGGCAGGGTAAGTCCATTAAGCTTGCGTTCATAAAATCTCCCTATGGACGCAGGGTTGGCGAGATACAACGTAATGACACGCTAATATGCTGTTCCATTAGCTAATAGCTTCACTTGTGTACAGTTGTGCTTTTAAGTCTTTTTTTTTTTTTTGGTTCTTTTTTTCTTGCAACTGAAAACCCGGAAGTCACGAATAAACAATTTTCATGCGATCCCATTGAACTCCGAGCTCACATTTCGAAACGCTTTGTACAAGAAACAAGGTGGAAAGGCTGAACCATCCGTTGATTAAATTACTCTTTTATGATCCGTTAATACTGCAGCCTTTGACAGACTTTTGATATATATACTACATGTTTCAAAAATGACCAAAAAATTGACCCCACAGGAGAAACAGAATCGCAAACCCGCCCTGAGGGCTTGTACGTTTTGTCATCAAAAGCATTTACAATGCTCAAATGAACGACCTTGTAAAAATTGCGTCAAGAGGAATATTGCTTCAGAGTGTCACGATATTGTTCGAAAACGAGTTAAGTACTTAACAGGATCTTCAAAACCATCGACAAGCAACAAATCACGCCAGTCTTCGGAAGTTTCTACTCAAAACAGCTCATTCAGTACGTCACCAGTGTCAATAATGGAAGACGGTTCCAAAACACGGCCCGCCCCAATCGCCAACGAAGTAAATGATGCTCAACTCATACCTATTCAGTTGCATTCAAAGCAAGAAACATCGTCAAGTCTTCCAATGGAGGACTCTAGCGTCACTCAAATAAAGGATATTTTGGACACGCCTCCTTTCGATATGCTGCATAAAGATTCAGATTTCAACAATGACTCCATAGAAGTGAACAGAGCAAGCCTGTTGGAAGCCGACCCTTTATTCCACACAAACACGATGCTAAATACCACTACCGATGTCATCAACAAATTGCTAACAGATCATTATGAAATTGATAACTTGAGTCAGCCGTCTTTGGATCCACTTTCCCAGTTGTCAGACGCTTCCCCAAGTCTAAGTCTAAACCACAGAAACAGTCAGTTTAGCTCCAACTATCTTAATGAAGAGTATCTCATGCTCGGCGATATTCTTTTGAATTCAAAGCCAGCTTCGCCAACACCCTCAAATACAAGCACATCCGAATACACAAATGGGCCAACACCTGCATTTATACAAAATATCGATTTCGAAAACATGAATGAATCAAAAAAGCGGGTGGTTCAAAAATTGCGAGATTCACGTCCGTTTATTTCTTTGGGTTATCCCACAGACTCAAGTATGAGTCTAGATAATTTGAACAACATGGCACATCAAACTGATAACCTTTTGGATAACAATGTCAGCTCGAGGGGAAATGCCAGCAAGCAAACTACCGCTCTCAACTCAAATCCGATTGTGAATTTCAAATCAAAGTACCGCTCAGATTATGTTTCTCCTTTAGCAACTCACAAAATTTACAAAACGGTGTCTGACATATACAACAAAGATGTCATAAATTTCGAGTATCCGAATTCTTATCATGCACTTACCAATTTTTTAAAGACAAGATTCCTGGGTCATGGCTTAGATACTGAAGAGAAGCAATGCAAAAGACAAAACTTGCTCGTCATATTGAAGTTGATTGCAAGCTACAGACCAACATTTATTAGTGCACACAAGTCGTTGCTAAAACCACAAGATCTTCTTCTTCTAGAGATGAGTTTCCAGAGGTGTTTAATAGACTACGAGAAATTGAGTCAGTTGAACTCATCGCCAACAATTATATGGCGTCGAACTGGGGAGATTGTGAGTATCACCGATGATCTACTAAGCTTGTTAGGTTACAAATTACTGGACATTTTATCAAAGCGAACTTTCATTATGGAAATGATGTATGATGATGATTCTGTTGTGAAATACTTTCAACTATTCAAATCAGTGGCAGTGGGGAACTTGCATTCAAGTATAAGTACAAAGATCAAGCTAACTAAAAATGAAACTCATTTTAACAGCACAGCAAATGTTGACGCTGACTCACAGTTGCAAAATAATGTTGGTACCAACAACTATATTGAATTTTGCTCAGTTTGGACAGTCAAGAGAGATTTGTTTGATATTCCAATGCTAATAATTGGACAATTTTTGCCAATCCTTCCTGCAGGAGACGGTGTAAGAATGTATTGATAGTATTAGAAAGCATTTACGGAGAGTCTAAGGACACAAAATACGTATTGTTATAGCCTCGTAAAAAGAGAGCTAGCCTGTTGCCGCGATTCGAAATAATTATGTTTCTTCGGACAGGCTATTTGCGTTGATCTCTTGATTAGGCGATGACCAAATACGCGACACCCTGGAAACAATAATGTTAGCTTGTATTTGTGGAGAAAATTGTGCATACATCAGGCTATATTCGATAAATAATCAACCGTGCATTGAAATCATGCGTGAGAATATAAGGTAAGGTGATTTTTTTTTTTTTTTTTTTCGAATTCTTTCTTCGACCTCAAGTCCGTTATTACACGAAGTTCACTTTACACCAATTACGACCCATAAGAAAAAAAGTATACAAGCGACTTAACACGGATCTGGAAGAACTTAACTGACTTTGATCATCTATGTCACAGCTTGAAGTACTTGTAATGAGGGGGATATGCATTCATGAAGCTTTCGGAGTTTCCATTTAGGTGCTCCTATTTTTCCCTAATATTCCCCCTTTGTGTAATTATTATAGTTTTGGTTCTTTTGTTTCTTTCGCAGTCATGTCATGAGGTGATAATTTTTTTACAACCTAAGCTGATTTTTAGTTTACTACCCATGTAGCACTGAAAAGTAGCGCTGGGAGGAGAACGTAACTCCTTCAACTATAAATACCAGTGGTGTCTGCCTGCTTGTCAAAATTTATTTTGCCTATCAATAACCCATATTAACTATTCCGTACTTAATATACAAAAACAAAAAAGAGCTATAAATCAATAATGCCTGCTGCTTCTTCTGCTATTACCCCTATGAGAGCTTTAATTGCTGGTGGTGTCTGCTACGGTCTTTGGTCAATCTACATGGCTAAGAACTACTTCCAAAATTCATCAATGAGAAAGATTTACGTCACGTCAGACCCAGAATTTGCAAAGGTACATCCTATGAGACACCCACAATATGAAGGTAACCTCAATAAAGAATAAATTAATAGAGTTTTGTTTGAAATGGCTTTGCTGGTCTCTTCATTTCGCAACGTAGGTTTATCGTATAATATACATCATTTATTTAAATGGACTCTGTCTAAGTAGGGGCTTCAACTGCTTGTGTCGCTACCAGTTTTATTTGCCTTTTGGTTTTGCCCTTTTGTTCTTGATGAGCATTAAGTCGTTTTTCAACTCTGAATCCAACTACATTTTCGCCCACAATGAAGATATCGCAAGATACAATAAGCAAACTACAGCTGGACGCTTCTTGTATTAGGAACATTTGTATCCTTGCCCACGTCGATCATGGTAAAACATCACTAAGTGACTCATTGTTGGCAACAAATGGAATCATCTCACAACGTATGGCAGGAAAGATACGATACTTGGATTCGAGAGAAGATGAACAACTCAGAGGAATCACAATGGAGGCATCTGCCATTTCCTTGTACTTTCGAATTATGAGAAGACAAAAGGGAGATGAAGAAAAGATTGATGTCAAAGAGCATTTGATCAACTTGATTGATTCACCTGGCCATATTGATTTCTCGTCAGAGGTGAGCACGTCGTCAAGATTATGCGATGGAGCTGTAGTCTTGGTTGATGCAGTTGAAGGTGTCTGCTCGCAAACTATAAATGTGTTGCGTCAATGTTGGATTGATAAATTAAAGCCCATATTGGTCATCAACAAATTGGATCGACTAATCACTGAGTGGAAGCTTAGTCCGCTAGAAGCATATCAACATATATCAAGAGTAATTGAGCAAGTAAACTCGGTGATAGGCTCATTCTATGCGGGAGATCGACTCGAAGACGATTTAAATTGGCGTGAGGCGGGTGAAGTTGGAGAATTCATTGAGAAAGATGATGAAAATTTGTACTTTGTCCCTGAAAAAAACAATGTCGTATTTGCATCTGCAATAGATGGATGGGCTTTTACCGTCAAGACTTTTGCTGAGATTTATCTGAAGAAGTTAGGCTTTTCGCAAAATGCATTAGCAAAGACTCTTTGGGGTGATTTCTATTTGGATATGAAGAACAAAAAGATTGCTTCTGGGAAAAAGCTAAAAGGAGGAAACCCGAAACCCTTGTTTGTGTCTTTGATTTTGGATCAGATTTGGGCTGTTTACGAAAATTGCTTAATCGAGAGGAATCAAGAGAAACTTGAAAAGATTATTGAAAAATTGGGGGCCAAGATCTCGCCACGAGATATGAGATCCAAAGATTTGAAAAACTTGTTAAACCAGATCATGTCTCAGTGGATACCTTTGAGTCATGCCGTGTTAGGAACAGTCATTGATAATTTGCCTAGTCCAGTCGAAGCACAGCTGGAGAGGATAGACAAGATTTTAGAAGAAACTATTTACAGCGCAGTTGAAGGTGAATTGGACAAGAGCAAACTTGTCGATCCAGAGCTCGTAAAAGCCATGCGTGAATGTGATAGCTCTCATGCGGACACGCACACTATGGCGTATGTTTCAAAGTTAATTTCGGTACCTAATGAAGAGCTCCCAAAAGAGACAGAAAGAGGTGCGGACGTGTCGGCAGAAGAGCTAAGAGAGAGGGCAAAAATTGCAAGAGAATTAGCAAAAAAGGCATCAGAAGCCGCTGCCGTTGCTCAAGAAAACAGAGCTAATGACGAGTACACAATAAAGCCGAAAAAGGATCCATTTGATTGGGAGTTTGAAGAGGAAGATTTCGAGCAGGAGGGTGATGAGGAAGAAATGGCGAACTCAAATGAGACTTTGATTGGTTTCACTCGTGTTTACTCTGGTACCTTGTCAAAGGGCCAGAAATTAACTGTGGTAGGACCAAAGTACGATCCGTCACTACCAAGAGATCATGAGAAGAATGTTGATCAATGTGTAGACGATGTCGAGATAAAGGATTTGTTTTTAATTATGGGAAGAGAGTTGGTGAGAATGGACCACGTCCCAGCTGGTAATATCGTTGGCGTGGTTGGGTTAGATAATGCTGTTCTCAAGAATGCCACCTTGTGTTCTCAAATCCCCGATGACAAGCCATACATCAATTTCTCCTCCACGTCAACCTTGATCCATAATAAACCAATCATGAGGATAACTGTTGAACCAACAAACCCAATGAAGTTGGCAAAGTTGGAACACGGTTTAGATTTACTTGCCAAAGCTGATCCTGTTTTAGAGTGGTATATTGATGACGAGTCTGGGGAATTGATTGTTTGTGTGTCAGGGGAGCTTCATTTAGAAAGATGTTTGAAAGATTTGGAGGAGAGGTTTGCAAAAGGTTGTGAAGTTTCTATCAAGGAGCCGGTCATACCATTTAGAGAATCATTGGCTGACGATGTGGTGAACAAAGAAAGAGCTGGGGACCAAGTTGACGAAGAGCAAGAAGAAGACAATGAACTTGTGAGCCTTGAATTTGATGTTTCTCCATTACCTAACGAAATCACACAATTCTTGATTAGTAGCGAAGGTTTACTCAATGAAATTGCGAAAAATAAAGGCCATAGCCTGGAGGTTAAGAGTTTATTGTGCGAAAAATTGATTTCAGTAGTCAATCAAGAACAGGCATTCGTTGGATTTGAGAACGCCAAATCATTTGTTGATCACATAGTAGCATTTGGCCCCAAGAGAGTTGGTCCCAACATTCTTTTGGATAAAACAAACAAGTTGAAGCATTTATTTGCTGCAGAAACCCCTATCGAAGCATTTCCATATGAAAACAATATATTAAATGGTGCTCAATTAGCACTTAATGAGGGTCCTTTAGCGGCTGAGCCCATGCAAGGTGTGATTGTCATTTTGAAGAGAGCTGTGATCAACGATGTCGACGAGGACAAGGTTTTGATCAATCGCGGGAAAATCATTAACCAGACAAAAGCATTGATTCACAAACAGTTTTTATCAAAGTCGCCGCGTTTGCTTCTTGCAATGTATACATGTGAAATCCAAGCTGCCGCTGAGGTTTTGGGTAAAGTTTATGCAGTTGTACAAAAACGTGAAGGGTCCATCATCTCGGAGGAAATGAAAGAAGGAACTCCATTTTTCACAGTTGTTGCAAGAATACCCGTCATTCAAGCTTTTGGTTTTAGTGAGGATATTAGGAAGAAAACCTCAGGTGCCGCTAGTCCGCAACTAGTTTTTGATGGATATGATGTTCTTGACATTGATCCATTTTGGGTGCCTCATACCGAGGAAGAGTTGGAAGAATTGGGTGAATATGCAGAGAGAGAAAATGTTGCAAGAAGATACATGAATAACATTAGGAGAAGGAAAGGTTTATTTATCGATGAAAAAGTCGTCAAGAATGCTGAAAAGCAAAGGACTTTGAAAAAGGATTAGTGTAGCTTTAGTTTGTGTAGTTATTTGTAGAACAAAAAGAAGAAGAAAAAATGTGTAGAATGCGTAAAGACTTTAAAACCCAAGCTCGTACTCATAAGCAATATTTGCCTACTGCCACTTTAACTCTTCAACTTTTATCAGATTGTACTCGCATTCATGGACGAGATATAACAAGCGTTTCTTAAATTGCAATGACCGCTCTGACTCAAGATACGGGGAAGTTGGACTCGCAATCATCAATTAAAAGAAACAGGCAACCAACTGAAAATAACTTCAAATTATCACAAATGAATGGCTCTACAAGCAATAACAAACAAGATATACCAAGCCCAGATCAGGATCAGCTATTAAGCTTGACGTCTAAACACAACGAGAGTTGGCAGCTAGCTATGGCGAAACAACTTGAGGATGAAGAAAATTTCTCACCATTTCCATGTGAAGACGACGACAATCTGACCGACCCGAACCCCATTTTAAACTATAACATGTCAGAAGCTCTTGAACTGGTACCGAACCAGGCGGGTGAAACGATCCAGGAGGTGCCGAATGCAAAAGTACATCACACCAACTTGTCGAGCTTGCAGCAAATTGATCCATCAAAACGACCAAGAAGGAGAATCATTTGTCCTCCACCATCGTTTTTGCATCCCGATGAAATTGATTATATACGTGACAAAATCACTCGCGTTATCGAGGAAAAGGGAGTAGGCCAATTGCCAAAAGATTTCAACTTGTTTGACTCCGAGAACAATAGTATTCACCTTCAATGTGATGATGATGATTTGAGTAAATCACTGGGTCGGGCTGATAATTGTCAGCTTAACCGCACATCCATCGAGATTAAATTCAGCCAAATGCCAGAATGCGAGATCCATGGTGAAGAAGATTGCGATTGTCCTATATTTGATGAAACTTGTACATCTTCTCGTCTATCATCCAAGGGTTCGAGCGACTTGAGGTACGCAGATTGCGAAGACGGCAAGTGCGGTCCTTCGTGTGAACTTACATTTGAGTATGATAGTAGTGGAAGACTTGTTCCAACGGGTACCAATATTGAAGAAAAATTGAAGCTGATTACCAACGAAGCAAGTAAATTGAAACAACTCAAGGATGAATTAAACTCGATAATTTGTGAATCGAGTGAATCTCAGGCTCTAGTGCCCACAAACAAACTACAAAATCGTCAGCAGCCACCTTCATCTAGCTCATCCAAGTCATCATCAAAACGCAAGATTAGTGCAGACAAGAAACCCAAACGAGTAATTACCGATCCACTAGATGACCTAAAGATATTGGTAAAAGATCGACCTCAAGCTAAATTGGAAAAGTGTGCAATACGTAATCGTCGGTCAACAACGCCACAAAACTATTACGGATTAATACCCAATGATAGCTGTTGTTTGTCATGTCAGTACGAGGCTGTATTTGGTACGAAACCTCGATACCTCGTTGCCAAAAACGCCAGCTAAACAACTATTCAGCTCGAATTGCTAGAGAGGTTGAACTTAAATGATATTGTAACGACGAAACGTGATATGTAGATACAATTCTATGCTTTAAGTTGTGTATGGTTTCTCTCTAGAAACTAGGGGAAAAATATCATAAGGACAAACTTCGTATCTCGAAAAATTTGCGTTAAAATTGGTATAAATTGGAACAATTTTGCAACCTATCAAACACCTAAAAATCAAATCACTTGTTTACGCTTGTTCAAGTACACTCTACAAACCTGCTGTTGTACATGTACAAAAAAAAAAAGTTTATATTATATCCAAATTATATATAAAAAAGTCTATAAAATACTGTTGAAGTGAATTAAAAAATTGTGTTGAAATTAGAGTCTTTATTTTAACAATTAAAATTTCAATTTTTTAGGTTGTTCCCATGGATTTTCTTGGTTGGTGAAATGTCCATATGATGCAGTTTTGAAGTAGATTGGTCTAGCCAAATCCAACTCCTTGACGATAACACCTGGTCTTAAATCAAAGTTCTTTTTGATAATTTGTACCAATTCGTCAGATGAGTATTTGGAGGTACCATAAGTGTCAACGTAGATGGACAATGGCTCAGCAACACCAATTGCATATGAAAATTGAACCAATGCTCTTCTAGCCAACTTGGCGTTAACCAATGATTTGGCAACCCATCTGGCAGCGTAAGCAGCAGATCTGTCAACCTTGGAGAAATCTTTTCCAGAGAAAGCACCACCACCGTGGGCTCCCCATCCACCATAGGTGTCAACAATAATCTTTCTTCCAGTCAAACCAGCATCACCCTGTGGACCACCAATGACAAATCTACCTGATGGTTGAATATGGTAGATAGTCTTGTCATCCAACAAGTTGCTTGGAATAACCTTTTTGATGATGTGTTCTTGAATTTCCTTTCTCAAGTCTTCGGTTGAAATGTCATCTGAATGTTGGGTAGAGATGACGACAGTGTCAACTCTTTTTGGGATAACAGCTCCACCATCTTTTTCATATTCAACGGTGACTTGAGTCTTAGTGTCAGGTCTCAACCATGGCAAAGCACCTGATCTTCTGGCAGAAGCCAATTCAGCATTCAATTTGTGAGCTAACAAAATGGTTAATGGCAATTTCTCATCAGTTTCATCGGTAGCGTAACCAAACATAATACCTTGATCACCAGCACCCAATTCTTCCAATGCTTTTTCGTAGTGCAAACCTTGAGCAATATCCGGAGATTGTTGTTCAATAGCAACCAAGACATTACAGGTGTTGTGGTCAAAACCCTTTTCTGAATGGTCGTAACCAATGTGCTTGATGGTGTCTCTAATGATTTTCTGGTAATCCAAAGTAGCTTTGGTGGTGATTTCACCAAAAACCATAATCATACCAGTCTTGGCAGCAGTTTCACAAGCAACCTTGGACAATGGGTCAGCAGCTAAACAAGCATCCAAAATAGCATCAGACACTTGATCACAAATCTTATCTGGGTGACCTTCACCAACTGATTCCGAAGTAAAAAGAAATCTTTCTCCTGAGGTAGACATTTTTTTGAGTGAGTTGTAAATGAATGCAATTGAAAATATATTGGGTTTTAACAAGCAGAAGAAGAAGAAGAGAAGGGTTTTTTTTCCAAGAAGAAATGAATTTGGGAAAAACGTTGTTGATTTTAAAAGCCCAATGGAAAAAAAAAAATTGGTGAAAAAAAAAAAAAAATTCAAAAAAATTACCTCGTTGGTAAATAAAAAAAAAAAATTCAGCGTTATATACGATGAGCCACACTCGTGGGGCATTCCCTTTTTTTTTTCTTCAACGTATGATGGTTAGCGAAGTCACTGACAAGTTAGTCTAGAAACAATGTAAGCACCGTTCAGGATTGAGCTACGACCAGTTTGCGTACGAAAGTCTGTAGCTATCTTCCGATAGCTAATTGATAATCGTACCTCGTGGGAATGTAAGGACTCACCATGTTTTGTATTGTGCTGCAAGATGATCTAAGAAATCGTGACTTTCACATGTGCAATGAGGTTGGACCCGAGTCACAAAACTAGAGGTCAATTTTCTTCTAAACGAGACATCGTACAATTCAACATGTGTTGCGAACAGATCAGATTTACGACATTGATACTTTTGCGACACAACAACAAACGCGAAAAAAACCAAAAAAAAAAAACAAAAGGAGAGAAAGGTTGTATGGATCTGACCGCGTTGCTGAACTGTTGCAAATCTTTTTATCTCTAGTCACCACATCCAATTCTTTATTGACAATGGATCAAGAGGATATTAGAGATAGGTCTACACAAGTGATTGACGTGATTGACAAGAATCTCAATGTGGACCACAAGGATGACGTGGAGGAGCGAAAGGATACTGGTCCAGCCAATTTAACATCCATACTCGGTTTTACCCTCAGTGATGACTTTATGAGGAATGTTGCAAACAACAAGAGTGTGGGGCCGGATTTTGGTATATTGGAGAAAGTGAGAAGCCGATTGTTGGGAACACTGAACGATCACCAATTGTTGGAAGACACACAAAAGATTGACGAAGGGGAAACCCAATTAAAGGAGCATGTTAGTAATCATTTTCAAGTCTTGCCGCAGTTGGAAGTGGATGAAAGTGAGTATAACCAACCAACACAAGTGATTGACACGAAAAGTGATCACAAAGAGGATTCAGACCATACACAATTGCTTGGTTTTGATCCAACACAAGTTATCAACAAATCAACTATTGAACCAATACAAGTACCTGAAAAAGCGGATGCATGGTCAAGACCCGCCACTCCTACAAAATTCACGACTTTAGAGGCCATACAAGTTGTCGCCGAGAACAGCTTGCAGAATTTGTTTGTAGAGTCAGAAGACGAAGAAGACTCTCAGCCAATGACAGCAGAAGAAAGACAACGCAAAATAGCCCAATTGGCTGAGGAAAAGAAGCAAGCCCGGCTTCAAAAAGAACGTGAAGAGTTAGAGCAAGACATGACAAAAGGTTCATTAACCGAGGATGAGGATGAGCTCAATAATGAGGCTAATGATACAGTTGTGTCATCGCATATGAAAAGTGACGGTTTATCCACAAAGGAGTTGGAGAAAGCACGGGAATTCATCAACATTCAAAAGCGTCAAATTGACATCAGGCCAGCTTTTGAGAGAAAACACGTTTTTACAAAGGAAAAGTTTTTGGATATGTTTTCAGACGACGATAAAGATGAAGATGATGAGAAATATGGTGCAATGAAAAAAATCGCACGTGGTGAAAAGCCATCGTCCCCTACTATGGACGACATATTAAAGTCGAGCCCAACCACGTCACCAGTAAAGGACAATGCTTTTGACTTGTTTCAAATTCCATCAAAATCGACGCAACCATCCAACCCATTGGAGTTGTACGCACAAAGGTTAAAGCAGCATTCTCCAAGCTCACCTTCAAATAAACTTCAAGAAGGCAATGGGCCTATGATAAACTTGGATACAGATTCAGACATCGAGATTGGACATTCTTCTTCGCCATTACGTACTCAACACAAGTCACGATTCTCGAACCATGCCAAAGAGTTGGATGAAATTCCTGAGCTCACCAAAGAACAGAAATTTCTTATCAGACAACGATTTGCAAAGAAAAAATACCAGAACCTAAAACATACCGCCAAGGACTCAGATAAACACAAGCAACAAAGTAATTTCTTCAAACAATTGCAAAAGAGAAACATTGATCAATTGAAAACTCACAAATTGAACGACCCTGAACATGCTTTGTTGGAGGAGCTTGAGAAGGATGAGGAGTCAATGACATCTTTATTGGAGAGGGAGATGGAAAGGGTGAGAAAGATTAGGAAGAAGGAAAAGTTACAAGAAAGAGCCAAGTTGGCATTGTTGGGTAAGAAATTAGGGATGAAAATGGTGGAGAGCGAAGAAAATGACGAACAGGATGCACCTGAGAATGACGTTGGCTCAGAGGTTCCCGAAAGTGACTACGATTCTGATGATGTAGGGCAGCTTGAAGCCGTTGAGGATGAAGATGAAGCTGAAGATGAAGATGAAGATGAAGATGAATATGAAAAAGAAAATGAAAAAGAAAATGAAAATGAAAATGGGGACAATGACATACATATCAATCTATCTTTTGAAGATGAAGATGATGACGAAGAAAATCTTGTCAAGCATGACGATGACAGCCATGAATTGTTTCTGAACTTACAGCCAAGGAACATAGATGAATCATTCTTGTCAACGCAAGGAGAGGTGAATTTGAAACGTGGACCCAATTTACCTCTGTTTAAAGATCTCACCCAGTCACAATCGCAACTCAACACACAAGTTGATCAACCTACCCAAGTGGATACTTCAATTATGGGTGATTTGGAAACACAAGTGATAAAGCAGGAAATAGCTACTCAAGCAGATAAAAAAGTCCAGTCACCAGTTGATGACGAGGACGATGATGATTTGATAACGCCCGCACGTGTTAATAAAGGACGTAAAGCGATGCGCAGCAAGATGATGCAAATCAAAGAAGAACCAGAGAATCAACAACAAGATATTGAAGAGAATGAGGACGACATTGAAGCAGATGAAGAAGATTCTGAAGCATTAAAACAAAAAATCAAGGAGTATGAGCAAAAAATTCGTAGAAAAGAATTACAAGCTCGTAAACGTCGGAAGGAGATGGAAAAAAGTGGAATGAAAACAATGTTTGATGGAGAAGCAGAAGAATCTGAAGATGAATGGAAGGGATTAGGTGGAATCGATGGTGAGTTCTCCGATGTTGCCAATTCCGAGGATGAGAAAATGATTGACAACAATTTCAACATTGATTTACAAGATGATGAGATTCGCAAAAAGTTTATGGAAGAATATCAAATCAAAGATCAACAGGAATTGGAAAAATTATTGGATGATATCAAGAATCATAAATTGATAAAACGTGTTGGGCAAAATAACAATGGATTCGATATCGAATTGAGTGATGAAGAGGACCAATTGTTGGCTGCTTATCGTAAACAAAAGTTGATTGAACAGCAACAACGACTAATGCAAAATAAGAAGTTGCAAGCATTGAGTAAAGATGAAAAATCAAAGGCATTTTTTGATACCATTCAAGACAAACATGAAGTTATTGTCATTGATAGCGATAGTGATAGCGATGTGCAAGTTATTGATCGTACAACGAGTAATTGCTTTGCTGGTGGGAAAGAAAAACAAACCAAGGAAAAAGAACCAACATTTGGTGAACGAGATGGTGATGTTGTTGAGATTGAGGATGAAGATGAGGATTCTTTGGAGAAAGAAGCACCCATAAAACAAACAATCAAGATTGAAGAATCCTTTGTTCAAAGCAAATTGTCATTCTTGTATCAAAGTGTGTATGATGATGCTGATGATGACAGTAGATACAACCGAATACAAAGATTGTCCAAGTTGCAGCATGGTATATCCGATGAAGAAGAAGAAGAAATTGATGATATCAATGCATTGAAATCAAAAAGTATTCTTCAACCGAATCGACAAGTTACAAACATTGCACATATACAAGCCAATCCACGCAAGAGGAAATTAGATCAAGATGCACTCACTGATGCAGTTGATGGTGGGGACACTGACAAGGATGATGATGATGATGATGATGTTGACAACAACAACATCAATGGCCAAGTCAATCTTGACGCCGTGGACAATGAATTTGATGACGACGAGTTGATGCCAATTTTCAAAAAGCCCTCCGTCACCAAATCATTCAAATCATTCCAAGAACAAAAGGGAATCACATTCAATAAACAAGGCAAGCAACAGTTCCTGGGGGTCACAATTAGCAAACAGTATAAAGTTGTCTGTGGTTCAAAAGCATCTATTACATACATGTCGAAACTGAACCAGGGCAGAAACGGACCACAATTGAAGAGTTTTAAAGAACGACAAATTGAACAGAGTTTACACAGTTCAAGAAACCATCGCTCGGGGTCTGGGTCCCTGGAATTGTTTTCAAGTTCTGATTTCTTATAGATTTAGATAGGATATCACATATATAACTGATTGGACATAAATTATCTTACAATGCCCGCCCTAAAGTTGTGCTTGTGTATTTTTCAATCGAGTAAACTAGCGCTCAATGCTTCACGTATTGCATCTTCATTACAACCACGAATTATAGGGTTGTTAAACATTGATGAAGTGGCACGCATACCTTCATCATGATTGATATACTTTTGGTTTCGTAAAATTGTCAATCTGGCAAAAGACGCATCCTCATTTTGAAAACTTCTACTGAGGCCAGAGCCATTGAAACTGCATTTAACTTCTTGTGTTCCCAGTTGTCTCCGCGGTATTCGTTTCAATTGTGCTTCATTGGGTACCAGTATTGGCACATGTCGTTTTAATCGTTTTTGTTTCTTCAATTGTCGAATTTTTTCAGGAGTCGGTGGCTTTGTAACGACAACGGGTGCAAATGGATTGGCCTCATGCAACGAGTAATGACGGCTGAAGTGGTGGTGTTGTTGTTGCTGTTGTTGTTGTTGTTGTTGTTGTTTGCGACGTTGCGGTTTGGCAATTGACATAAAGTTGATAAGATTGTGGGTGAATGAGGGTGATGATGACGATGACGGTGATGATGATGGTGAGCCCAACGACGATGTAGATGTTGCAATTGAGGGTGCAGATTTGGACACAATGGGGCCGACCCTAGGCGAGGAAGCATTATTACACTTGATTGGCAAAGGCGGCGACGATGCAAGTAGCGATGTTGATTTCAATGGCAGGGTTGATGGAGTTGCAAATTCATTTTGGTTATGTACAGTTGCGGCACTTTGTGAAATCACTTGAGTGAGCAATTTGCGCGATGACAATCTATGCAATGACCCTGAGGTGGTTGATACTGGATGCGGCTCTTGTTGTTGGAAAGTTGTATCTAAAGTAGGACTCACTGTATGAGGTCTTGTGCTTCCTATTGCGTTGATGGGGTTCTTGAAGTGATGACTGGTGTGGCTCTCTTCTTGGGTATGAGGTTGTTGATGCAGCTCCGAGGCATCTTTTACGTCTTGTTGATTATGTTCCTGATGTTGTCGATACAAATGTGGAAACGCATTATGATATGCTTCATTCAAGTTTAGTTTGGACTTGCGTAAAAACGAGTGGTAAGTATCAAAATCAAAATTGATTCCACCACCATTGGGTTCTTCGTGACCAGCTTGTTGTTTTTCGGGTGAATAATATGATATATCAGATATAACTGAACAAACATCACAGTTATCCAAGCATTGTTCTGGAGTTAATGAGTTTTCCAAATCCTGGTAGAACAAACTATCATCTAACTCTGCATCCTCTTCAGCAGTAGTTGTTGCACTGGTTGCAATTTTGCTACGCTTGGGTAAGTTGCTTATACTGATGAAATGTTTTAATCGATTGAATCGTAAATAGTCATCATGACAATCTAGTTCTTTGAATAGGTCAGTTTGGTCAATGGATTTAGTGGACGATGAAGTGGGTAACGAATTTGATCTAGTGTGTTTATGCAATGTTGATGACGATGGTGATGGCGATGGCGATGGCTGTCGTATAATCACAGTTTCATCATGATGCACAGCCTTGGTGGTCACACCATAATGGTCATTTTCTTTCTCCAATGGTGAATGGTTGGAAAAATGTGATTCAATGGTATCAAAAGACTGGGATAAACTATTCTTCATCATCTTATCACTATCTTCAGAAGGTGGCGATGATGATGATACAGATGAAGTTGTATTGGAGTGGAATGCAACAGACTCTTCATCAAGTGCTACTGGATTAATATTGTATATGCTTGAAAGCCTATATCTCGACTTTTTCTTTTGTATTGATCTTGGTTGCAGTGGAGTTGCAGTTGTACTTGAGGATGACGCACATCTCATTGGTTTTAGTTGCAAGTTTGATATTGAAATCATCTTTTTCAAATCTGGTGGTTCAAGGAGTGAGGATGTTGATTGTAGTTCATTATTGTTGTAGCCGTCACCACCATCCTCTGCTTCTTCTTCTGCTTCTTCTGCTTCTTCTGCTTCTTCTGCTTCTTCTGCTTCTTCTTCTTCAACATCATCCTCCTCTGCATAACTATCATCAATATTGAGTTCTCGAAGGTTTCGACCGACATCCTCCACCATTGCATGACCATCTACATCAATCTGATTATTATTCAGTTCCAACTTCAGTAGTAGATGACAATATTCATGATTCAAATTCTCAAAACTGGTGAAATTAGTAATATGGTCATTAATAGGCAAATTGGACTCCAAAAAAAAGCTCCTATCACTCAATGCATTCAACTGTATTAGACAAGATTGATTAAAATCCATTAAATGGCGAATTTCATCGATATCATGATCGTGATGGATCAATTGTTGATTAATGTAGGATATGTGATTGATCAAATCTATCGAAGTAGAAGCAGCATCAGCTAGTCTAATTGATCGTGATTCTATCTCTTCGGCAAATGCAAGTATATGATCTAGTTTGGACATTGGAAGGATGAGCTGTGTTCCATGTGTAAATATCGTAATGGTGGTTATGAAGGACTAATATTTGGTGGAGTTGTGTCCGAATGTGAAACAGTGTTGGCCCAAAATATGAGGGAGTGGAGGAAAGTGTGAGGTGTTTCAAGGAAAGGAATGTGTAATCCAGGAACGGAGTGTAGCGGAGGAGGGGGGGGGGG